>Ga0207691_10000145_pt1 | contig 65242 bp, 51 predicted proteins | sample KBSM13metaG_FD_184327 | JGI IMG/M metagenome (GOLD analysis project Ga0207691, IMG submission 184327) | Miscanthus rhizosphere microbial communities from Kellogg Biological Station, Michigan, USA - KBS M1-3 metaG (SPAdes) (version 2) | ecosystem: Host-associated > Plants > Roots > Rhizosphere >...
CTGATCATTCGGGGCATTGATATAATGGAGTGTCGCATTTGATCCGCCGGGAAAATGAATCGGCGAGTAGTAGCTGATCCTGTCCAGCATCGTTACCCACTGGGAAGGATCTACGTGCAGAAAGCTGTTGATATAGTACTGCCCTGTACTGGTATCGGAATGAATCACCGTTACATCTACAAATGTACTGCTGCTTGCCAGGTCCGCTATTATATTATTCTGCCTGCTTGTGACGGTATCAAGCAAAATCTTTCCATTCTCTGAAATAATGAGTTCGTATTCATTTATCTCCCGATAATATGGATCATAACCCGTATGGATGTGGAGATTGTCGGATAAGGGTGTTGGAGCCGGAGAGGATTCTTTTTTGCAGGACAGTAAAACCAGAATGAAAAGCAGAAGGGACAAACTGGCGGATTTCATGGGCAGATGGATTTATTGGTATGCCAATGATAAAGACAAATCCATGAGCTTCCAAGCAGTTTTTTATTGTGTGTAGCAGGGAAATTGATTTCCTTTCAAGATATGGATAGGAGCGGTTCTAAGTAAAAACACTTAGAAGTTTCCGGCTGATTCACTTCGTTTATTATCCTTATTTATCTATTTTTATCCAACCCCTTAAAAACTCCCCATGCGCGTAATTCTGTTGCTCTGCCTTTCCTTTTCATCTTATTTTTTGTCTGCTCAGTCTCAAATAAGCTCCAAAAAAATTGGCTGGTCTGGTAGCGAGATTATGCTTCAGACGGTACATGATAAGTCGGGAGACCTACATGCCTTTCTGCTCGAAAATCTGGACAGCTTTAAGGTGATTCTTTACGACCGCGCATTTAAGGAGATAAATGAGTATAGTATACCCAGGATAAGTCAGGAAGAACTGGTTGCAGGGTTTATTAAAGATGACAAAATCTACCTTTTTTGCAATGTCAAATCTCCCATGGGATATCACAATTATACCATTGATATTACTTCCGGAAAAATAGATCAGGCCCTCATATTATCGGAGAGAAGAAAAGAGAAGCTGATTGACCGGATCAGTTCCGGGGATTATGCTCTTTGGCTGGGCATCGATAAAAAGAATTCCAGTTTTGTTATTTACAACTGGCGTAATCAGCAGGACATGGACACAATAATATACCATTTCAAGGATCCTGTCATGTGGGAATCGATTACAAAAACTGGTAGTTTCTTCGGCAGGGATGTGGACGTTGCCAAGATCGATGAAGCGGGTCTGCCCGATATCCAGTCGGTGAGTGCAAAGAATAAGGTTTATCTGATTCATGATACGCTTTTCCTCATCATGAACCGGAACCTGGCAAACACCATCGTGTATGCCTTCGACATATATAATAAAACGGTAAGTTATCGGCAGATGGAGAATGAACCTGTGATTAAAAAATTTAATCAGTATGCAGGAACAGACAAAGTGGAAGGTGCTTATGTAGACAATAGTTATCTGTTGAATGGAAAGCTTTATTTCGTTTCAGCTACGGAGGAAAGCCTTCATGTTATCATCAGCGACTTCTATACCGGGAACCGGCTGAAATATTTTGAGGTGAAAAGAGAAGACACGATCAACTTCAAAAATACGCCGGTATTGCAGGAAGGGAAGGCGCTTTATTTTAATAACACGAAGGAATTAACCAAGACAAAGCAACTACTTCGCAAGATGACCAGTGCCAATGCCGCCATCGCCGCCCTCCGCGACAGTCTGGGCATGGCTATTACACTTGGATCAAACAAGGAGGAAAAACAAATGGGTATGCCTGGTGGATACTGGGTTCCTGCTGCTGGCGGTGCCATGACGTATGTCGGAGGTGGAATGGGCGGTTTCAGTAGTGGCACCTGGACCAAAGCCGTACGATTCAGAATGCTCGTAGACAGTACATCCTTTCAGCATATTCCGGGTGATATGGAACCAAGTATCAATGACCGCATCGACGATTTCAGTCAGGATATCAAAATTCCAGAACAGGCAGAAAATCTGCTATTCCAGGATGGCCGGTATATTTATATTTACTACGATAAGAAAATGAAATCGCTGGTCATGCAGCAATTCCCCATATAGGGCAGAATAATCTGGCATCGGTCTAAATGCCATCATACCGAAGGTATCAGTTTGCAATATTGTCCCCGGGGCGATGCTGTTTTCATCAAGGCGACAGATAATTTCAAAGTAACCCGTGTGGAAGTTTCGATATATAACCAGGAGGGCGACCTTATTGAACAGGGCACTGCTGTACAAGAGGAAAACCAATCCGTGAACTGGCTATATATTGCCAGGCAGGAAAATAAGGAGTGGCCTGGATCCAGGATTACTGCAGTGGCGACTGGCTTTCCGGGCAATACAGCGACAATGAGCGTACACCTCACATAGTTGCCTCTGTCATTTTTCGTTTAACTGGCATCGGCGGGTTGCCTGAATCTTCCATGTATTCATAAACCGGACAATCTTACTGATTCATCTCCACTTTAACTGGTACGAGGATACTGATATCCTTTGTGCTGAGCAGCTGTTTATAGTTAATCAGGGTGAATTTCTTACCGATAAGGCCCATGAACTCAGGAGAGAGCAGCATATTCAGTTCCGTCTGCCGGTGCAGGCTCGAAAGGGGTTTTCCCTCCGGTGAATTCATCTCGCTGGCGTTCATATCATACAGAGCGTCCATCTCAGGACCGGGTGTCGCTGTGTGAATGACTACCAGGTTCGGTTTCTTTGGATCGAGGTGATTTATATATTCCAGGAAGGCAGACTTTTTAGTTTTTACCGGCTCGCCCCACATTTCCATATAGGTCTCGCCGAAATAAGAAACCTTGCTGAGTGGAGATATCGCGAGTTTGTATTTATGCGCCAGTTTTTCCGTCAGTGCCCGAAGCTGCGGCGTTGACAGGGCAACGCCCATATGCGGATCGATATAGCTTATTTGTAATCCGGATGCCAGCGCGCGCTCGATCTGTGCAGAAAGCTCCGTTTCAACTTCGTTTAATTTATAACCGCATTGGCCAAATGCTTCGGTAGACTGATAAAAATATCCGTTAGAATCAACAAGGCTTGGCACCGCCGTCCTTCCGGTAACCGGACCCCAGCGATATCCCCGCCATTCGGATGTCAGCGTAAGATGAACACCGACACTCACATTTGGATATTTCTTCAGTATCGCTACAGCCTCCTGATACCAGGGACAGGCAAATTGCAGGGACGCGGAAAACGGAATACCTGTCCTGGCCAGTTCTTCCACCGCCATATTCACTGAATGAGTACTGCCGACATCGTCTAGCCGTAACAACAATTGCGGCAACGCAGAATTACCCGCCTGACCTTCTGCAGGGTTGCGGAACAGGCTTGCGGACAATAGTAATATGAAAATTATTCTTGTAGTCATGTGAAAGACGGTTTTACAGCCACGATCATAAAGATTCTATTGACAAAGAAAGCCAAATGTATTTTAAGTATTATCGGATTTTGTAAAGATTTCCTTTTCGGGTAGATTTGATTGCCGGAAAACATGACAATCATCTGATAATTTTGGTATCAGGGTGCTCTGCTTCTCACTATTGATTTTTATCCCTGCATGATGTAAGAACGATTAAATACCGAATATGGAACAATCTGCCCAAACACCGGATGTAAACATTGACAAAGCCATTCAGCATCTGAAATCAGTACTCGTTAGTGGGGAAACACTCGATGCCTGGGCTGCTCAGATCCGGTTATTTGCCTTGACACACCGGAGGATGCTCATAGCGGCAACAACAGGCAGATTTATTGTCATTAAACGGAGCCTCTTTGGCGGATACGATATGAGTGATTTTAGATGGCAGGATCTGGGAGATGTTAAATTGAAAGTCGGGATATTTGGAGCTGACATCTATCTGAGGAAATTTGGCTCCACAGACCTGGCAATGAATAAAAGTGATTCCGATTACCTTACGCTAAAAGGTTTTGAGAAGGAAATGACTGAAAATATTTATCGGATCGCCCAGGCACAGGATCAGGCGTGGCGCGAAAAAAGACGGGTCCGGGAATTGGAAGAACTGCGGGCAAAATCAGGCGGTTACAATCTTACTACCATGCAGACTGGAAGTTCAGCCACAGACAGTTCATCTGAGGACCCCCTGTCAAGGCTGCAAAAGGCAAAAGCCATGTTGGACAACAAGTTAATTACAGACTCAGAATTCGAAACAATAAAGGCGCGGATAATTAGCGGACTTTAATGCCTTAATCTGTCTTTTAATTATTTTATACTCGCTAAGATCCGCAAAGCTACCGCCTTAAAATACTTGATACTACTTTAATAGTTCATAAGTGGCATGTTGGAGCTTATATTCCACAATCGACCGTAAAAGAGTGGCATTCCAGTCATGCCAGTAGTCAAAGGATCTGAAATAGCTGGCGTCGGACATATCATATAAAGAACAGGATTGGTAGTACGACGTAAGACCGAGGCGAATCCATGGAATTAAATGTCCGTCTTTTTTTATAACCAGGCCCTCATTGGAGATCATTGCACCAGCTAAAGAATAGGTCAGTCCGCTATTTAGGAGTTGTAAATAGTGAGCAACCATATCATTAAAATAGACATCATAGATCTTATTGTAAATCTCAATGAATAGTTGTTCGACCTGCTTTTTTTGTATCCCAAAAAAGGAATGCATTCGGATCACCATTATTTTCCCTTTGCTATTTCTGAGTTCAATAGTATAAGTTTTACTAACACGGAAGAAGTAAAAACTCAGGAACGAAACACTATAACGAAATCCTTCAATGTCTTCTTTAGGAAAGGAGATACTTGAAATAGACCCTTCCATTTCAATATATAACGGATCAATTGTCAGCAGCCTCGTGCTACGCAGCAGTCCCCTTTTAATGTAAAATTGATGGATAGTTTCAGTCATAGCGAAGCTAAAAATTGTGAGTTATCTATAGAGATTGCTTGTTCATTCAATATATAAATCCTGCATCAATTGTACCTTTTTTTTAATTTTTCTTACCAGATTACTGGGCGAAATAACTTTCACTCCATCAGCAAAGCCCATTATTTCCCTTTCGAACTCAAAATTTGGAATAATCTGGATACTGAACAACGTTCCTTCCTGTCTTTCTTCAATTACTTTTTGTGTATAGTGGAAGGGTTTTGTTCTTATATAGGGAGCATGAATAGGGTTTGCTAAGAAAATTATTTCGACAGGCTTGTCTCCACTATTCCTTGTTACCCCGACGATGTCACGAAAATAGCTGACCGCATCAAATTGTTTTTGTTGATCAAATAGAATGTCCGGTAACAGTATTATATTTTGAATACGATCTAATGCAAGGTTGATGATTTGCTTATTTTTCTTGGACATGCCGAGTAAAAACCAACGGTTCCGGTATTCCTTAAGTAAATAGGGGAAAAAGACAATTTCGTTGGCGGATCTTGCTTTAAATGACTTATAGCGAACCTGAATTGTACTTTGGGAAACAATGGCTTTATATAAAGGATCCAGCCAGTTTATACCTATAAGAAGTTCGTTTTTCTCAAAATCAATTACAGGCGGCCGCTGATGTTTTTCGCTGTATATTTTGTCTTCCAGTTTGTTCACCATTTCGCTTACCTCACTGAAATGGCTAAATCCTTTAAATTGTCGGAGAAGATGAGAAACTTCCTGCAAGACATTTAAATCCTGAGTGGTCAGAGGAATGTTCGAGATGCTGTACTTCGGATCACTATAGCTATAATATTTTCTATCAGTTACAACGATGGGTGCGTTATATCCGAGCTTGTCACTGCGCATAGCATTCAAATCAAGCCGGATGGTTCGCATACTAACACCCTGCTCAAGTCCTTCATACTCATAAAGGGCTTCATTACAGGCATCTATAAGGTTTTCAATAGTCCATTTACGACGCCGGTTTTGAAGACACTTGTCTATAACGCGGTAACGAATCAGGGCATTTCGGTTAACGGGCATCGTTGATTTTTTGTAAAAGAACAAAATATCTTTTTACTGTGCAAATACATTGCACAGGTCACTTTTAAGTTTGTTCTATCAAATCAACAGGAGGGTATCATGAGATTCAATTCTAAAATAAAGAAAATGGTTAAGCAGGTTTTTAACTTCGAAGGCACTCCGGCCTTTGAACTGACTCCGGAGATGGAATTGTACTCCGCAGTACTAACCAGCTCGCTTAGTAACCAGTTTTATGAATCTGGGACTGACAGGATTGAGAGGATCAGATCGATGATTCAGAAAAATAATCCTCTGTTTGTGGCGAAACTTGCCATATATGCAAGGGAGAAAATGCATCTAAGGAGTATGCCTCTTATACTTGCAGTGGAATTGAGCAGGCAGCATAAGGGAGATGGACTCGTGGGATGCCTGGTCAACAGAGTTATACAAAGAGCGGACGAGATCACCGAGCTATTGGCTTATTACAGTCTCGCTAATTCCAGAACCGAGCTTAAAAAACTGAACAAACTCAGCAAGCAGGTACAAAAAGGATTGTCAGCAGCATTCAACAAGTTCGACGAATACCAGTTTGCAAAATATAACCGGGACGCGAATATAAAGCTTAAAGACGCCTTGTTTCTTGTTCATCCTAAGGCAAAGGATCAGGGCCAACAAGTTCTTTTCGATAAAATTGTTCGCGACGAACTGGCGACTCCTTTTACTTGGGAGACAGCGCTTAGTCAATTAGGACAGGCTAAGTTCGACTCGGCGGAATTGAAAAGGGAAGCTTTTAAGCAACAATGGGAACAACTAATACTTAGCGAAAAATTGGGGTATATGGCCACTTTGCGGAACCTCAGGAATATCCTGGAAGCTGAGGTAAGTCCTGAGGCGCTCAGGAAAGTTTGTAGCTATTTGTCTGACTCCAAAGCAGTGGCTAAAAGCAGGCAGTTGCCATTCAGATACCTGGCTGCTTATCGGGAATTGAAGGATGTGAGCGAAGGAAGGAGTGGAAAGGTACTGGAGGCTCTGGAAGAGGCAGTTTTGCAATCGGCGCAAAATCTTGCGGGATTTGATGAAGACATCAGGTTGGTAATTGCTTGTGATGTTAGCGGCAGCATGCAAAAGGCCATCAGTCCAAAGAGCAAAATTCAGTTCTATGATATCGGACTGATGCTGGCAATGATTCTGAGAAGCAAAAGCGATAATGCTATTACCGGAATGTTTGGGAATATCTGGAAAGTGATTAATGTACCCGGAAAGCAAATTCTAAGCAATGTGCAGGAGTTCCATAAAAGAGAAGGCGAAGTTGGCTACAGCACCAATGGGTACATGGTCATTAAAGATCTTTTGCAAAAGAGGATTGTGATTGACAAAGTGATGCTTTTTTCTGATTGTCAGCTTTGGAATAACCAGGGAACAGACGAAACAATTGATAGTTTATGGAAGCAGTATAAAAAGCTGGCGCCGAATGCCAAACTTTACTTGTTTGACCTGGCAGGTCTGGGAAAATCACCTTTGGAGATTCAGAAAAACGATGTATATCTGATTGCCGGATGGAGCGACAGAATATTCGATGTGTTAGAGGCTCTCGAGCACAATTCAACGGCCCTAGATCTCATCAGTCAGATTAATAAGTAGCACAAGGGAGTTCCATATGAAGCGGAACTCCCTTTATTAAGGGTGAACATTATTGGGGATGTCGTAAAAAAGGGATACTTCGTACACCAAAAGGAGAAGGGTTCCGGCGAAAGCTGGAAAGAGGTGCAAATCCTCACATTACGTCCTCCGGTCTCTTTTTGATTGTTACTCCTTAATTTTTAAAGCTGTCGTAAACAAAAGATACTTCGTGGCCAACGCCGGCTCGAATCCGGCCATTTCTGATGGGTTGGTGACCAATCGGGATTGAATCTTTTGCTGAATGTTGCGCTTTAATTTGTTGAATGATGCCGTAGAATAGTGTTACTTCGGTCAGAGCATCTCATGGAAATGAGAAGGTTGTTGAGTTCAAATCTCAGCCGGAAATTCTTTGGAAAGTCCGTAGCTCAACTAAACAGTCACTGTTTGTCTGTTGCTCATTCATTTTTTAAATTATTCTGCGTATTCAGGTGTCGTAGAAAAGAAATACTTCGGATCATTGTGTCGTCGGTTCGATCCCGGCCTTTTATCCAATTGGCTAAAAGTAGCTCAGCTGGTAGAGCAAATGACTTCTTTTCGAATTGTTACCCTGAATAATCAGAACGGATACCCGATCGCGAAATTTAAAATCCTGTTTTTTCCGTCAAAATACCATTTGGAGCCCGGCGGCCGGTACGGCTCACACACCGGAACAGCCAGATCGAAACGTATCACAAGGATACTGAAATCAAGCCGGAGGCCCGTACCGATCCCGACAGCTATCTGCTGGTAAAAATCAGGTGTGAACTGCGAGCCCGGCCTTGTAGAATCCGGCAACCGCGTCCATATATTACCGGCATCAACAAAAAATGCCCAGTGAACGAAGGAGACGACCTTGAAGCGCAGCTCGGTATTCACCTCCATTTTTATGTCTCCCGGCTGATTGGGCAGATAGGCCGTATCCCTGTTGCCCGCATAATAAGTTCCAGGGCCAAGGGTGTTCGATTGAAACGCCCGGATATCATTGGGTCCTCCCGCAAAAAACTCCTTGATAAAGGGCATCGTGGTGCTGTTGCCATAAGCATATCCCATACCCCCGGTGATCCTGTTCGCAAGCACCGTAGTGGGACTTAAATTCAGATAATACCTGAAATCCACCTCACCCCGGATGTATTGCGAAAAAGGAGTATTTAGAATCTCCTTGACATTACCGGTATTATAATCCGCTCCAGTAGCCAGACCAATGATATTCGCCGACAAATCAAGATTGGCGTTGAAATAAAAATTGTGAGGCTTTTTAATCGGGCTCAGTTGCGTATTGTAATTGTAATTAAAATTAGGCCCGATGATAAACTGCCTTTCAATACTCCTGGCCAGCGTCAGGTTCGTATCAAGCTGCAGCTGGAACGACGGTGTAATGTTGGTAGGATTAACATAGTTGATGGTAATCAGATTAAACTGATTTTCCCGCATTTCGGTTGGTTTCCACACATACCCAAAGCTGGTCTTGAAAGAATTCAGCGTGTACTGGTTTGTACTGTTATAAAACTGATATCCCAGGTTGATCCTCGTCTTCGGCATGAATGCGCGGTTGCTGTGAATTTTGACCGGCGAAATAATTCTCGGAATATATAAATTCAAATCTGCTCCAAGCTTGAAGATGTTGGTGTACTCTCCGCCTCCCAGGTTCTGGGTTTCCAATCCCCCATAAATACTTGCCACGAATAATTCGGCTCCCCTGAATGTATTTTTATTGCGGAGACTAAGGGTGAGCGCTCCCCCATAAGAATTATCTGACTCCGTAAGCCCCGAAACCTGAAACACCAGCGATCTTTTTTGAGCGCGGGTCAGGTAATAATAGGTATTCAGCCTGTAGTTGATGGAATCTACTTCCTTGAAATTCAATTTCACAAACTTGAATACGCCCAGGTTGATCAGCCTGCTGAGACTGAGATTCTGATCCTGGATATTATATGTGCTTCCGGGTTTATACGCCAGGGTATTGCTGAACAGACTCGGCTTGAATAAATTACCCGGATCAATAATCGTATAACCCTGCCACATGGTGGGTTTGCCGGCATTCGCCGTATCAGCATTGATGGAAAAATTTGCATAGATCACCACATCATTGATGGTGTACACCGCTTTGGCCGAGTCAGGTGTTGCTTTTATCACGATCACCTTCATATCCGCCTGGTGTTTGCCCACCGTGGAATCTACGAGCACCATGAGGTAATCCGGACTGAAATTATAGTATCCATTCTGCTTTAACCTGGAGTCGATCCTCACCCGCTCGTCCTTGACCAGGCCCAGGCTATAGGGTGTCCCCGTCTTGAGAAGGGTTTCATCCTTAAATTTTTGAATGTCCCTGCTGAGCGCGCTGGAATCATCCGGAAAAGTAACATTTCTTATCCTGTATTGAAAGCCGGTTTGTACGGTATATATATCCTTAATCTTTAATTTCCGGATCACAGTATCCAGTTTCACAGAGTCCTGGAAATAGCCAATATTTTCCAGGTGGTTTTGGAGAATGGTCCGGTTTTTTTCAAACGCGCTCATCGAGCCCAAAACGGGAGGTTCACCTACTTTGTTCTTTAACCAGTAACTCAAACCCTTCCTCTTCGGTTCGCCCGCAAAATTGTAGATCAATAATTTAAACGGAATGCCCAGGAATTTTCCGTTGGGCTTCGGCCGGAGCAGGGCTTTCAGTTCTATTTTTATTTGTGCTTTTTTTCTGTTTGATATTTTTTCGGGAGAATTGATATTGAAAACCGGTCCCTTGTATAAATATTGTCCCTCCTTGAGACTTTTGGTTTGACTGCAACCCGCCAGGATAACGGCCACGCAACAAACATATATCCATCTGCCTGGTCTCATTATGGTTGGCTTGTTTTTGCCGGTTCTGCCTTTTGTTCAGTACTGCTTTTTTCTTTTGAAAAAATCTTTTTCTGAAACAATTCATTGAACGTGTCGAAGTCAAGCGTGACGATAAAACTGACGCCTGTCTGCACCACCTGCCCTTCAACGACTGTGTTATACTGATTCACACTATATACTTTCAGGATATACTTGCCGTCAGGTGTAAGCATATAATCGATATTGACGTTCCCGGCGATATTCGACGCATTCGGCCCGAGGCTGGCTCCCGATATTTGGAAATCACTTCCTACGGTCACTTTTACACGGTCACCGAATAAATTCTTTGATACGCCTACCTGTAATGCGGTCTGGTTAACTGCCTGGCCGGACGTATTGTAATTCTGATCAGAATGTACGTTCATACTCAGATCTACCCGCTTACCAAAATTTCCGGTGAGCTGGTTCAGTTGGGAGGTGAGTATATTACTTGCACTTTGACTCGCCATCAGCGCGGCCGTGGTATTACCTCCGCTGGTACTCTCATACGGACTTTCTGAAATGAAGGAGTTGAACAGCAACAGGGCAAAAACCTGCTTGTTCACTTCAGATACATTGTTGTTCACCTCGGCTAACTTGCTGTCTACATTTTGCCACAGGGCCGCTTCACTGGGAGGTAACGTAATGCTAAACGTTATTTTGGGTTTCAGGAGCAATCCCTGCATTTTCAGGTTCACCATGAAGGGAAGTTTCTGGTTGTACCTGTTTATCTCTTCCTGGCTCATGCCCGACATTTGACTTCCGACCAGTGATATGGGTGCAGTCGAACACAGGTAGGTGGCCGTAATATCAATCGTTGCGCCATTCGGGTCTCCAGTCCATGTAATGGTACTGCCCCTTTGCAAATTGAATTTTCTTTTGAGCAGGTTCAACGATAAATTATAAGCGCCATCATCCAGTACATAAGTTCCCGTAAGACTCAACTTTCCATTTTTGTTCATGGAGCCCGAAAGAGAAGCATTTCCACGAACGGTCAATGCATCACCGGTCCGTTCATTGACGATCATGGTGAATTTGGCACTGCTGTCTGTTTCTATATTCGCAAACATGGTGGCACCCCTGAATCCCGCATTGCGGCTGAGTGAATCCAGGTATGTCCTGATCCTGGCAGTGTCAATCGGGTGATCCTTATCTACAAATAATACGACTCCCTGCCTGCTGACCACTTCGGGGTCGCTGTTCGGCAGCACAAGGGTGAAGTCTGTCTGCTTATTTACCCGCAGATTACCTGTCAGTACCGGTGCATCGATGTCTCCTTTTATTTGCAACCCGAAATCCATATTCAGCTTGCCGTAGAAAGTCCGGTTGGTTTGCACGGGCGTATTCACCAGGGCGAAATCTTGTGCATTGAATGTGAGGCCAAAACGATAATGCCTGTAATCCTTTGTGTAGAGATGGCCGTTCAACACGGCTTTATTCCCTGCCGAATCCAGGAAAGTGAATTTATTGAAAGCAATTCCCTCATTGCTGAACCTGATACTGTCCGTTAACAGTGTTAATCTTTCACCTGTAAGTACTGGGGTAATATAAGCACTGTCAAACCAGAGATTTCCGGTTAGCGCGGGCTGATTAAATGGCCCCGTAGCATGCAGGTTTCCTTTGAGCCAGCCGCCGATATTACTGATCTGTCCAGCTGAAAACCTCCTTACCACCGAGAGGTCAAGTTTACTTATATCCACCTTCATATCCATGGTCTTCTCTTTGGAATAGTACATTCCGCTAACCGTTGCCCTATCGACTTTTCCTTCAATGGAAAGGTTGGTGGAGAATATATTCGGTTGCTTGTTGTCTACAAGCAGACTAATGTTTCCAATGGTGTCCTTGTCGAAAGCGAGGTTGCTGATTTTAATATTTGAAGTGAAGGAGGGATTTGTCAGTATATCCCTCAACTCAGTCTGACCGTTCATTTCGCCATCCAACAGGAGGGAGTCCTGTCCTGCAAAGGCAGTGAGTGTTTTTATCCTGAAACGGTTAAACGTGACATCGATGGGCGACCGGGGAGAAGGAGAACTGCTGTTGATCAGCAGGGATTGATTTTGATGATCTATCTGCAGATGGTTGACAAATAAACCCGACGAATCATATTGAATGAAATTATCTTTCGAAGTGTTCCAGATATCATAATTCAGGAGAAGACTATCCGGCAACAGGGAAAGTTTCCACCCGGTGGGAATGCCCGTGAACAAAGTAGCGAGTCGGTATCGTTCCCTGTCATTGGCGTCATTAAGAAAAACGGTGTTGCGAAATTGGTTATCAGCCAGCCAGCCGAATACACCTGTCCTGTAAAGGTCCAGTCCCGCCCAGTTGGCAGAGCTGAGTTGTATAGCATAATTTAATGTACCATTCTTCGTCCCTGCGTTCGCTGACAAATCACGAACATATTGGTTTTCATAATTGATGGAAGGCGCAAGCAGGGAGAGGTGAATGTCATGTTGACGGCTGTTGAAACCAATCTTCAATTGAAGAGTATCCGAACCTGTCAGGGTCGGATCATAGGCGAGCACGGCAGGGGAGGGCCTGAAGACAAGATTCATCTGCCAGTCCTGCGGGCTGATACTTTCCTCAGTGAATCCCGGAATTTTATAATAGTGATTGATCGTCTGTTTCAGGGCCTGGCTAACTTCAGTGATCTTATATCTTCCCGTCCAGTCCAGGTCAGCCATGTCAGCATGCAGGATCAAAGATTGAATAGAATCCTTCCTCGCCGCCAACACGTAAATTGAATCGGTTGACAATTCCTCATTTTTGTAACTCATTTTTAATGCCGTGAGATAAATCCTTCCTTCCATCGAATCAGGATCCGCAGTGGCCAGGTCTGTATGCAGGTCGAAAGACATAGCCAGGCTATCTTCTACCAAATGCAGGTTCTGGAAGTTGATGGTATCCATTCTAAGATCCATCAGGAGTGATGGAAACCTCGCCGTCCATTTTCCCTTTGCATTAAGATTCCCCCTAAGGTTGGGATCATCAAAAGCGGAGCTGACCTGGTAGATTCCATCCTTCATGGAAGCATCTGCCGAAAGATTCCTGTAGTGATAGCCATTCACCATCGCAGAATCAATTTGTACATGGGCAACGCTTTGCATGGTCTTTAATTCAAACCCCTTTCCTTTAGCCGTTGCATGCATGTCAACCTTGCCCAACAAACTGTCCTGGTACAATAATTTTCCAAGATCGAATTCCTTAAGATCCGTCGTGAGATCATATTGCTTATGGGGAATATCCAACTGGCCTTTTATCGCTGCAGTTCCAAAGGCGGAATTAATCGCCATATCCGTGTTGAACTGGTCCAGACTTCCGTCAAACAGGCCATGCGCGGTAAAGAAATCGGGAATGCGGGTACTATCCGGAAGGGTATGAGCAGGCAGGAAGCTGTTGATGTCCGCTTTTGAAGAAGAAAGGTTTTTTATTTGCACATGGTAGATGGCCCTCCTGGCATCCGGCAATCCCGTAATCCGGCCTGAAATGGACAATTGTGTATTCTGCCATCCTGCAATCTCCAAACCGGGGATATTGAGGTTGTTCAGTTTGCCATTGATTCGGCCGTTTATTTTTACCCTTCCATTTTGATCCTTCTGCCAATGAGATTTCAACGCAGGAACCAGGAGAAGAATATCCCTGATCCCGATATCAGAATGGTCAAAGGCAAGATTGGCGTCCAAATCTCCGGGCTTGTTCGACAGACTGGCGACAGACGCATAGCTGATTACACTGTTGCTTTTAAGAGTAGAATGGCCGGTCAGCAGGACTAAATCTTTCGCGCCTGCACCCTGATCACCATAATAAAATCCGGTCGAAAGTTTTTTGACCTCAAATCCACTTTGCTCGGAAAGACTGAGCATTCCGATATCGCCCTTGTAACCGGAAGAAGAAATACTGACCGAACTGGCAGACGTATTCAGATTGCTGATATGCAAATGGGCGTAGTCTACCGCATCCGGTACCGGTTTCTTCGCTTCATCGTCATAGCTGAAAACATCGTTCACCAGATTCAGTCTGGCAAGATTTATTGTCCACGGTGCAGGTGATTTTTTCTTCTGATCATTTGCTTTTTTAACCTGTGTTTGCAAAGCCGGTTTTCCGTAAGCAAACCCGACTTTCGATTGGTTGAGTTCTACCGACTTCAGATCGAACTGCATCTTGTTCAGGTCAATCGAATCTGTGAGGATCGACAACAAGCCAATATCGAAACGATATCCTGCATTACTTACTTCATCCCGGTAGCCGACCAATACGGAATCCAGTCCGATTTTTCCTATCTGAAGATGAACGGTCCCCGGTGCCGTTGCATTCGAACCTGGTTCAGCTGCTGTACTGTGGAGGAACAGCGTCGGCTTGTATTCCCTCATGCTTCCGTTCAATCCATTTACCGATAACGCGTCAACCGCGTACCTGAGCCGGCCGGGATCAAAAGTCTTAACCGTCGTCTGGAAATCAGAAAGAGCCACGGTCATTTCGGTTCCAGCGGCGTCATCTTTATAGTGCGCATGAAAATTTGACAGGTGAATCTTCCCGAGTTCAAATATCCATGGGCTGTTTCCTTCCTCTGATTTTTTCTGATCCCCTGAAGCAAATGCATTGATAACAAAAGCATAGTTGAAGGCGGAATCATTGAGCAGTCTTTCGACATTGATCGTCCAACGGTCAAGGCTGACATCATGGACCACTATTTTCTGCCTGAAAAGTCCCCAGAGATCTACACCGAGGTTAATATTTCCGGCATACAGCAAAGTATCCCGGTGCCGGTCTTCCAGGTAAATATTTTTGAGTACAATATTTTTGGGAAAATCGACCGATAATTCGCCGATGAGAACTTTAGTTTGCAGCCTGGATTCGAGATATGCCTGGATTTTCTTTCGTCCGAAATTTTGAACTGCGGAAGTCTGCAAAAGGAATAGAACAAGAACAATGAGAAACAGGAGAATGAGGATAACTTTGAGGATAGTCCTCGAAATGCGTCGAACTATGCGATTGAACCTGGAAGAGGGGATTTTGACCATAATTCGAATACATTACCACGGATGAGGCGGGGAGCAGGCCAAAGTATTCCTCGTTTGAGCCCTGGCGGCCTAAGGAGGAGCCATAATTTACAACAAAAAAGCACCCGAATCTGTCCGTTTTACCGTTAACAATCATTGTTTTGACTGCATTGGTATCTTACTTTTTAACCGGGCGATAAGGCTCATTAATCTAATCTTACAGAACACGTTAAATGGATAAAAACGATATCGCGCCGCCCATTCTGAAAACAAAGCAACATTTCGAAATCCTCGACGGGTTAAGGGGTATTGCCGCCCTGGCCATCGTAGTGTTTCATTTTATGGAATGGGTTTACTCCGATTATAGCAAAGACTTTATCGGACATGGCTTTTTAGCCGTTGATTTTTTCTTCTGCCTTTCAGGCTTTGTTATTGCCTATTCCTATGATGACCGCATAGACAAAATAGGCGTTGTTGAATTTTTTAAATCACGGTTTATCAGGCTGCATCCGCTGGTTATATCCGGATCTGTGCTTGGTCTGCTGGCTTTTTTGTTTGACCCTTTTGGCGGACAACCGGAAATGTATAGCACCGGTATAATCATTCTGGCTTTTATCTGTTCGATATTGCTGATTCCCTTACCGGTAATAGCTGACCGTTCCTTTAACCTGTTCAGCTTTAATGCACCGGCCTGGTCCCTGTTCTGGGAGTATGTCGCCAATATCGCGTATGCATGGGTGCTATGCAGGATGAGTCGCCGCTGGCTATTGTTGTTAACCGTGTGCTCGGCAGTGGCTCTCTTCTATGTGTGTTACCGTTCAGGCAATTTACTGGGCGGCTGGAGCGGCCCGACCTTTTGGGACGGGAGCGCACGGATATCGTATTCCTTTCTGGCCGGACTTCTTATTTACCGTTCGAACTGGATAATCAAAAATGGCCTGGGCTTTATTGGCATCGCGTGTTTGTTGTCTCTGGCTTTCGTGATGCCCTATTCCAAATGGAACTGGCTCTCTGAACCTTTTGTAGTATTGTTTTACTTCCCCTTGCTGATCGCGCTCGGTGCAGGAGCCCGTTTAAAGGTGGGCCTGAGAAATATCTGTGTGTTCCTGGGAAACATCTCCTACCCATTGTACATGACGCACTATGCCTTCTTATGGATGTTTGGTAACTACTACACCAGTCACAACCCGGGCGCTTCCGGGCTCACACTAATAATCATCGCCGGGCTGGTGCTGACGATTGTGGCATCCTGGCTGGTAATGAAGTTTTACGATATCCCCGTGAGGAAGTATTTAGCCGAAAAGCGAAATAAAAGGTTTGCGAGGCAAAAACTCCGCGGCTTATGAACTTACGATTCTATTAATATACTATCAGAAGATGGTGTCAGAAATCGACCTGTTGGTCATATATTAATCGGCGGTTTCAGGAACTCCCAAACTAGTTACGTAGGATAAAACAATCAGTGTGATTTCCATTGGAATTAATAAATAACTTTATAAAAAAACCACCTATGGCCAGTGTATCCATCTATTTAAATTTTGCAGGAAATGCCGAAGAGGCATTTAATCATTACAAGAAAGTATTTAACACAGAGTTTGCCTCTCCGCTCATGCGTATGAGGGATATGCCACCGAATCCATCCGCCCCACGCCTGCCCGAGTCGGAAATGGACAAAGTAATGCATGTGGCGATGCCCATTCTTGGTGGAACACTCATTATGGCAACTGACATGCTTGAAAGTATGGGTCATAAGCTGCAAGTGGGCAATAATGTTACTATCAGTCTTAATCCCGATTCTAAACCCGAAGCGGACAGATTATTTAAAGAATTATCCAATGGCGGTAAGGATGCCGTAGCTCCTCACGAAGAATTCTGGGGCTACTGGGGAACATGTCAGGACAGGTTTGGTATTCGCTGGATGTTTAACGTGATGAATCCGCGATAAAAATCAATTGGAAGATCAGACGACATATCAATTTTGTTCCCCTGACTCAGTGATATGGTAAGCGATGTTTTGTCCATCTACCAGGCAGGCGGGCTGGGTGAAGATATTAAGGGAGCTGTTGACCCACTTTGTGTTTCCGGTCTTTGGCTGCTACAGCAAAACAGTAAGCTATAAATTTTAGGCAAATAAGGACGAGCTATGACATGAGCCGGGAAACTCATCCCACCGAAGGCGGGATGAGTTTATAAACGACCGGAGTAACGATACGGGATAAAAGCGTTGAGCTGATCAATCCACCGATCAGCACAATCGCAAGCGGTGAGATCAGGGGATTAGTGGAAAGTGCAATGGGCATCAGTCCGCCAATGGCCGTGAGAGAAGTCAGCACGATGGGAAGAAAACGAACTTCCCCCGCTTCCCGGATGGCAGATTCCAGATCCATTCCTTTGCTGCGCAGCTGATTGGTAAAATCGACCAATAAAATGGTATTTTTTACTTCGATGCCTGCAAGCGCGATCAATCCGATGATGGATACGAAGGAAAGGGAATTGCCTGTGATCCACAATGCCATCGCAGCGCCCACTATGCCGAGTGGAATTACGGACAATACAATCAGTGTACTTTTAAATGTGCCGAACAGCAATACAAGGGCGGCGATAAAAAGAAACACGGTGACTATAATGATACTGGTGAATCCACCGAATGAGTCTTTGCGGGATTCCACTTCTCCACCCATTTCATAAGTGTATCCTGCCGGCAAAACCATTTTATTCATTTTGTCAGTCACGTGTTGAATTACCCGGTCTGTCAGAAAGCCCTTCCTGACATTGGCTTTTACGGATACAACCCTCTTTTTTTCCTGGTGATTGATTACCTGGGGAGAGGTTTCCAGTTTTAATGCAGATACCTGGGCTATCGGCACAGCCACGCCCTGAGTATTGTTTACGTAGAGATTGTTGAAAACATCGAGTGTAGGTATTTCTTCTTTGGTACGGGTAAGTAAAATAGAATAATCCTTGTCATTTTCATCCGTATACTTACCCATATTCAGTCCGGCTACGGCTAGCCGCACTGTTTTGTCGATGTTCACCGTTTGTATGCCCAGCAGCTGCGCTTTTTCTTTGTTGATATCCACCTTAATATCCGACTTCAGCAGATCGACCGGGTTATCAATATAGATCGTACCGTCAGTATTCCGAAGAAGGTTTTCAACCCTGGCAGCAAGACTGCGTAGGGTATCCAGGTTGTCTCCGAACACACGGACTTCCACTGGCGCAACTACCGGAGGGCCCTGTTCAAAATTTTTCACTTCTATTTTAGCGCCGGCATAAGGTGTCCATTTTTTTCGCAGCGATTCAATCAGTGCCAGTTTCTTGTCAGGCGCCGTATGATTATCCAGCTGCACAAAAATCTGTGCGTATGCTGACTTTTCATTCTCGGGTACTACATTATAATATATGCGCGGATTTCCCTTGCCCACATTACTCGCAAAATAGGTGATGGCCGGTTCTTTTTTCAACTCATCTTCTATGTCCCGGGTAATGTTATCAGTATATTGAATATTGGACTGAGGGGGAGTAGTGATATTGATCAAAAATTGCGGTTTTTCTGAGGAAGGGAAAAGACTAAATCCAATGATATTGAAGATGTATAGTGAAGCACCGAACAGCACAGCTGCGATCGAGATGGTAAATACAGGGCGGTTCAGGGACCTGTTCAGCAAAGGGGCATAACTTCTGTGAATAATCCTTTTCAGGCCGCGCAGGAAAATATTTCCATCCGGGGACATATGATTTTTCAACAAACGACTCGACAGGAAAGGAATGATGGTGAGTGAAACCAGCATCGATGCGAATACTGACAGGATAACTGCCATGGGCAGACCGCGGATAAAATCTCCCGAACCCTCAGGCAGAAAAACAAGCGGCATAAAGGAGATGATCAGCATCGCGGTGCAACCTGCAACTGCTTTCCCGATCTGTCTGGTGGCTTTCAGCGTGGCCTGCATACGGGAGTGGCCTTCCAACATCCATCGCTCAATGTTTTCCACCACTACAATACTGTCGTCCACTAACAATCCCAATGCCACTACCAATCCAACGATGCTGAGCTGGTTCAGATTGATCCCGAATAGATTCAACAGCACCAACCCGATGGATAAGGACAACGGAATAGATATCATAACAATCATAGCAGACCGAAAACCAAGAGGAAGCAGCGTGATGGCCACCAGCAATATCGCGATTAAAAAATCTTCTCCAAGACTGCCCAAACGCCTGTTTACATTGTCGGCCTGGTCAAAGTTCTGTACCTGATCAATATTGGAAGGCAGTGTTTTTTTGAATTGCGCCAGCACAGGTTCATAAGAAAGCTTAGTCTTGCTGATATTTTCTCCTTCTTTCTGCGCAGCGGTAATAAATATACAGCGATGACCATTCAGCCTGGTTTTATACTTGCTGTCTTCGAAGCCATAGTATACCCTGGCCACATCTTTGAGGTAGATATTTTTCCCGGAAGATGAAGAAACGATGGTATTCTTTATTTCTTCTATAGACTGAAAATTTCCGCTGGTTTTGATATTGAAACTTCTCTGGCCGGCGGAAATGCTGCCACCTGGAATGTTCGCAATTTCACTTTGAAGACTTCCGGTCACTGCGTTCAGGGATAAGTGCATCTGGGACATTTTCTCCAGGTCGAGTTCCACCCGCACCTGAGGATCGGGGATGCCGTGTATTTCTACTTTTTTCAGAGCGGGCAGTTTTTCCAGCTCTTCCTGTAGCTTCTCTGCGTAGTATTTCATTTTCTCCCGGGAGGCATTTTCGGAGACGAGCGCCACCTGAATAATACTGACATCGGAGGGTTGAAATCTCTGCACATCGATACTCACAATATCGGCAGGAAGTTCCGGCCTTTTGCTGTTAACCACCCGGACGATTTCCTGGTACTTATTGTCGACATTGCTGTTGTACTTATATTCTACACGGAGGGCAGCTACACCATCGCCGATGCTGGTACGAATGCGTTTGACGTTTTCAAGGCCCCAGATTTCTTTTTCCAATGGTTTCACCACCAGTTCTTCCATATCACCGGGGCTTGTTCCCGGATAAACAACGACGACGGTGAAAGTGGGAGCATGCATTTCCGGATCCTCGGAACGTGGCATATTCAAAAGAGTAGTAATGCCCAGGGCTATAATCATGATAAAAATTACGAGTGTGAACTGGTAATTCTTAACGGCATAGTCTGTGATTTTCATTTTATATATGAATTATGGAATGATTTGTATGGAGCTTTTGTCTGTGAGGTATGCACTGCCGGATACGATGAGTAATTTTGTGTTTTCCAAACCCTGGCTGATGATTACGTGATCTTTTTCAACACCGGAAATCACCACTTTCATTTTCTGCGCTGTTTTACTATCGTTGGTTACAAATACAAATCCGGAACTTCCGTCTCCATCCAGGAGGGCTTCATAAGGGACTGACCAGGTTTGAGGTCCGGATTTTTCAGTTCCGGGATCGTTGCCCGATACAATGACTCCGTTCCCAAACATACCGGCTCCAATTTTCCCGGGTTGATTTCCATTCAGCGTAATATCGATGCTGAAAAGACCATTGGAAGGGTCCACTGACTCAGATTTCCGGGTCACTCTGCCGGGAAGGGTTTGCCCGGAATGAGAGGGGACAATGATTTCCGCAGGATCACCTGTTTTGACAGCATTCCATTGTTTATCGGTTATACCTGCACGTAAAATCCATTTCACGGAACCTGCGCCATTGGTCTGCAATACCGGGTTGCCTGCAGTGATCAATTGTCCCTCATTGGCGAGTTTCCGCAAAACAAAACCATTGGCTTCCGCCCGGATTTCGGAATACTGCCTGTTGAAACGGGCTGTGTTAAGTTGTTGCGCGACAAGATCCCGGGTTGTTTTGGCATTTTGAATTTGCTCGAGGGTGGCTACGCTGTCGTTGAACAAATTGGTCAGCCGTTGCAGGTCCCGGTTGGCTTTCTCATTGGCCAGTTGTGCCTGTTGCAAACTGGCATCGATTTCCGTGAGGTTCAGGGTGGCGAGCAACTGACCTTTTTTAATTGCATCTCCCTCTTTCACGAATATTTTGTTGATGATTCCGCTGGTTTTGAAAGACATCATCACTTCATCATCCGTGGTAAATTGCCCGGATACCGGAATTTTTTCAAGCGCGTTATATTTTTTCACGGGTATCACCCTTACCGGAATGGAAGCTGACTCTGTTTTTTTGATTGGTTCGGTTCTGGCTGTGCAGGAGGCCGCTTCGATAGCAGCCGACAGGACGATCAGATAAGATAATAGACGTTCCATATGATGTATTATTTATTGAGTGGATAAGTGGCTGCATTGCGTTCGGTGTCGGCATAGGCGACCTGTACATTAGCGATCGTCACGGCTACCTGTAGTCTGGCATTCGTGAGCTGGGTTAATGCATCCAGCAATTCGAGATAAAGCAGCTGGCCCGCTTTGTAAACCTTAAATTGGTCGGAATAATATTTTTCGGCCAGAGCAAGCTGTTTTTTTGCATTCTGATAGTCTGAGATCGCTGTATGCAGATTATTTACAGACTGAACGAGTTGCATGCGCAGTCGGGCTGAGGTTTCCAGATAATTAGATTCAGCCTGTTGTTTTCCTACCGTTGCCTGTTGTATGCGGGATTTGTGTAATCCTCCGGCAAAAATATTCATCTCTAGACCCAGGCCCCATACATAGTATTGTGTTTTGGTATTGTATTGAAATTTGAAACCCTGAGAGCCGAGATCCAGGTAAGTATTCAATTTAGGAACCAGATAGGCCTTTTGAAGTTTCCGGTTTAATTCATGGGTTTGTATGGCAGATTGAAGTTCCTGAAGTTCTTCGCGCCCATCGATGTTGAGATTCGAGATGCCGGCAAGAGATTCGCTTTGGGTAACAAAACTGGCACTATCTAAAATAATGTCAGCATCCAGTGAACGGTTCATTAGAAAATTCAGGTAAGCCTGCACATTGTTGCGGTTATTGGTAGCCTGGGTTATGGAAGTTTCAATTTTTTGTTTTTCTGTTTCGGATCTGGTAAGCGCTGTGCTGTTGCGCATTCCGTTTTTCACCAGGCTCTGATTCACCCGGATGTTTTCATTTACGAGGGAGAGTGCATTTTTATAAATTTCTATTGCTTCTACAGCCTGGTAAAATCGATAGTAAGCGGTTTTGATTTCCTTAACCAGTTCGCGTTTGTATACATTCACAGCCGCACGATTCTGGGATATTGTTTCTTTTTTTATTTTCTCGTTATAATATATCTCTGCATTTACCAGTGGAAGGGTTGTGCGGAACCTTGCGTCATAATAATCATTCGGACTTAGCAAAACCGATTTGTTCTGCAGATCCGGAAATTTTGTTGAACCAGTTAGCTGATTGAGCGATTTGTAAACAGGATTTAATAAATCACCGAGGGGCAGGTCGATCGTACGACCACCATCTGCGCTTGAGTAACTGGCGCCGAAAGAAATATTGGGAAGAAAAAGAGCATGAGCTTCTTTTAGTGCGTAGAGTGACTGCTCTAGTTGCAGTTGCTGGCTGTTCAGTCCCTGATTATTATTGAAAGCTGTGTTGATATAGTTTTCGAGCGCAGTACCCTGAGCGTTTATGGCTTCTGATAACAGGAGCAACGGGATTATAAACATCATTTTCATAATTAATATTGTTGAGTTAATGAACAGTGTTTAGTGAAATGGCAAAAAAAATAGACATCCTTATAGGGCCTGGGTTACCTGGTTTTGGAAACAGTGATTTTTTTCATGATTAAGCCTTTATCAGTTGGTGATATTCCCGGATTGATTTTTCAATAGTTGCAGCTACAGCTTCTTCATCCATTTCCATTACCTTAAACCGGCAGCGAAGATCGAGAGCAACCAGACCATGTCCCATGGACCAAACGGAAAGCGCAGCTATAATTGGGTCATTATAACGGATCAATTTTTTTTCGACACATTCGGTAATGCACTGCACCAGGAATCCAAAGCAATCGTGACCATTGGACCACAATTCTTTTTCTTCCACTACATTCATCGGTGCGCGGATAATAAACATCAGGTCGTAGAGTTCGGGATTTTTTTGTCCGAAGCGCACGTAGGTGAGCATGATTTGTTCCAGTCTTTTGAGGGGATCCTTTGATCTGGCATTTTCTACGAAAGCCTGATACAGTTTTTCGAAAGCCTGACCCTGCACATCATACAGCAATTCATCCTTGTCTTTATAATAGAGATAGATGGTGGCGGGACTGTATTCAATTTTCTCTGCGATATTCCGGATAGAAGTTTTTTCATAACCTTCCTGGAGGAACATTTCAATGGAAGCGTCGATGATGCGTTGCCGCATTTCGGTCTTCTCCCTTTCCTTGCGTTCCGTAATACCCATAGGTTATATTTACAGTGCAAATATACTGAACAGTGTTCAGTAATTGCCAAATTTTTCTTTTTTTGGAGATAATATGTTTGATATCAAAGAATTATCCTCAGATCCCTTATGGGAGCCCAGTGAATAACGGAAACAATTTTGAAGCGCAGCTCGGTATTGATCTCCATTTTGATGCCTAACCGCACAGGGAGACGTGGATGTGGATTATTCAGGTGTCACAATAGATAAAAAATGCTGTAAATCATGCCGGCATTGAATCCCGCGTGCGCCATGATGGCTCCGGCAAGGGAACCGGAGCGTTTTTTACAATGGAAAAAAAGCAGACTAACCAAGAGCATGCTCAACACCCAGATGATTGTGGGAGCAGGATATAAATCCCATTGGCTGTTGACATATACCAGTCCGAAATGCGAAATATGCGTCAACGCAAAGGCAGAGCTGTCGACAAGCGAAGCTTTTTTATCTCCAAAGGATGCGGCGAAACTGGAATGAACAATACCTCTGAAGAACAGTTCTTCTCCGATCGGACTGAAGGTCATTCCAGTCAATGCCATGACGATAAACAAAATCGTTTTATCGTGTGAGCTGATGGCGGCGGGGATCTTGTATGACTTTCCAATATAAACATACCAGTTGGCAAAAGTTCTTTCGTAGAGCAGGTGCCCGATCCAGTGGAGGATGAGACTTGCAATCAAACCGAGTAGAAATGCGATGAACAGCCAGGAGTAATCTGCAGGCCTCGTGATTCCGATCCTGGTCCTTCCATATTTACTAAGGAAGATAAAAGGAGCAATGGCCGATATTACCATGATCATGCCTATAGATCCATAACTGCCGCTTGCATTGGCATTCAATACCAGGATAAATCTGGGAACGCAGATGACAAGGATCAGGAACAGCCCCAGTTTCCAGTTAAAATCAAAAATCTTCCGCCAGTACGGCCGGAGCTCATTGTTCACCATGGCTGAAATTAAGCTATCTGCCATCTTGCGGGTAATAGTTCGACCTTAATTGCAAACATTTGAATGAAATAAGGGACTTTTGGTTAAGAAACCAACGGCAATTAACGAAGCGATTTGGAATCAGGGAATATGCCTTCAGGAATCAAGATATGGAATGTCCGAAAAGAATTGGTCGTACTTTATTTTGCTTTTCTTGATCCAAGAACACCGCTTTACGTTAAACTACCGGCCATCATCGGAATGTTTTATCTGATAAGTCCAATTGATGTTATACCGGATTTCATTCCTTTTATCGGATATATAGACGATCTGGTCATTGTACCGCTGCTTTTGAACCTATCCATCAGATTGCTTCCGGGGACGGTTTTAGAAGCAAGCCTCTTGCGTGCCGCCCATTCCAGGCGAAAATTAAAAACCCTTACTTTCCTATTCATTGTGTTTGTTATCGCTGTACTTGTTGGAATTTATTTTTTGATAAAATCCCTTTATAAATGACAATATAATATTCACTTGAGTACAAGTCTTTTTTAAATCATCCAGACCGGGGAAGGAATGAATTATAGGAAGGATGACCGTCTCGCTTATCCGTTTTGGAGGCAGTATATTATACGGAAATTCAGATTGCTTATAACTATGACGTAGTGAATAAGATCTTTCATAAAAATATATAGAGGTTAGTCTACCTTTTTGTCCTCAACTTTTTTCAAATCCTTGTAATCCAGATAATACTTAACCAGAGTGCTGAAATCTCAATTGGGAAAATTTGGTTTACAATGAATAAGAAATGCCCGCCAGTACATTAAGGGAACTGATTGGGTAGGTATAAGTATAATGACGTGGGACACCATCAAATTCGTAGTCGCCACTGTATGCAGGCCGGCTGTGCGTATAGCCGGCATTTAGTCCTATAGACCATCGTTGGCAAACACGATAATTAATTCCAGAACTGAGTTGGTAGCAAAATGTTAGAGGTAGTCTTCCGCCGTAGTGATACTCTACCTCTGTACCGTTTAAACGATTTGAATTTATTGTAAAGTCAGGGACTACGGCCACCACAGCTCCTGCTACGAGACTAATTTGGACATTAATCTTTCCGGTCCTGCCGAGCGGGAGTTTTAAATCCGGTCCTGCCAGAAATTTCCAGCTATTCAAAGGATTGGAATGTACGGCAACAATGGCTGTATCGCGGTCAAAACGGGACCTTGCGAATTCTTTGCTGTCCACCGGGTTTTGCTGCCAGCTTCCAATGCCATAAATTCCAAAAACTGAATTCGGAAACCGGTAAGTAAGCGTAATCGCTACGTTAATTCCCGTCTTTGAAATACTGTGTAGTATGGCAGTATCTGCATCGGAACTTCCTGGCTTTCCTACTGTAAATGCTGGCCCAAACAGAACCCCTATTTCAAGAGGCCGTTCAATTCGTTGGGCATTGACACTAGGTACTATCAGCACAGTGACAAGTATCCAAATAAGTATTCTTCGCATAATCGGTGGCGTGAGCGAATAATCGAAATAATATCAACATGAATCTATCATAAAAATCGATTCACTATGCAAATACACATTGTTAAAAATAGTAGCTAAGTATTTCCACTTAGAGGAAGTAAACACTCATTCTTTTTCTTCAGGGGGTTTAGATGACCAATACCTATCGCCATTGAAAATCTGCAGACCATTTAGAAAATGCTTCGGTTTCAGATTTATGCTGATCCAACCACTCCTTGACATCGGAGGTGCCTGTAGAAGAGAATGCCAGATAAGAAAAAGTAGTGGTCAGATTTTTATCTTTCATTTCTATGAAATATGGCGCATAATAATCCCAGAAAAAACCCTTATTAACTGAACGGGTTTCTTTTAAAGTACTACACACGATGTCAAACTTTCTTAAAAAAGATTCAACTGGTTTCTTACCTTTCATTGCACTGTCATAATCCAGTGCAGACGTCATGGTGAGCGCTAATTCAACACTCGAAAAATCATCGGTTTTTTGTTTTTTATTATCAACATTAAACATGTCTTCACTGATTTGAATAGTTACATTATTTTCTCCTGTTTTTTTTATATTGCGTGACATCAGAATCTGAATATTCTCCAAAGCCTCTTTAGATCGATCACTTCCCGGTTCTATTGAAATCAGTCTGCAATAAGCCATCATGGCAGGAATTACCTTATTCAATTTGGTGCAAACTGAGCCTATAGCAAGATTTGAACGTGGATGATCAGGTTTTAACGAGATTGATTTTTCAAAACATTCTAAGCTTTCTTCTAATTTAGGAATTCCAACGAGTGTAATTCCTTTATTATAATAAAGAGAATAGTAATTAGGAAATTGTTTAATGCCTTCGTTATAGATTTTTACTGATTTTCCTGGATTATTCAGTTTATCATATGCAGTTCCATATAAAACATAGACGGTGGCAAGTTTTTCATCATCGGGGTGCGTCTTGATGGCAGTTTTGCAATATAGAATGGCCTCATCATATTTTTGAAGTGATTCCAGGCTAAAAGCCATTTCAGCTAATGCAGCTATATTGTTTTTATCAATGTCAAGAGCTTGTTGATATTTGGACATTGCCTGATCAGATTTTCCGCTGTCTTCTAAAGCAATTCCTTCCTGAACTAACTTCTCGGCCTGCTTACTATCCTGTGCAATAAGAGTATTTGATGAAAGGATAAAAATCAACAAAAAGCACATTGCTATTTTCATCTACTATTGAGGTTGGTATGTGTAATAATAGCAAACATTGGGTGAAATATCAACTTATGAAATGAGCAATGTATGTGCTAAAGATGAACTAAGTGTTTCCACTTATTTCTTCTATTTATAAACGGTTTAAATAGAAATTGACAATAAGTTTGGGAAGCGTTTACAGAGCTTCAATCACCCATATCTTTATACCCTCAACGGTCAGTAGAATGAGACTTAACATTTGATCCCTTCGCATCATGCTGCACAAACCGTCGTTTCCTACAAAATTGCATCAGGATGCAGCTGAAGTAGTGAGGGACTATTTTAAGAACGTCCCTGAAACAGATACTATCTTATTGGTAAATTCATGTGCCCGCGGACAGGGTGTCCCTGAAAGCGATCTTGATTTCGCCATACTGGTAAGTCCCGGAACTACAACAGAACAAATCTATAATATCGACAACGCCTGGCAGACATTTTCGAAATCGCACCACACACTCTCGAAATATAAGCGGTCACATCCATTTGCACATCTGCATTTGGATGTCATTGATGCAAATTACAAAGCGGCCGTCCTGGAACCGGGTGAACCTGCCGATTCCTTTGAAATTGAAATTGGTAATCAGATAGTTTATTCGGCGCCTATGAGTCAGGAAGGGCCTTATTTTCAGGAACTTCAGTGTAAATGGTTGCCATATTACAACGAGGTGTTGCGTTCAGTACGCCTGGCCGCAATACGAAATGCATGCAAATATGACCTGGACCATATTCACATTTTAATAAAACGTGGTTTATATTTTCATGCGTTTGATACATTGTGGAAAGCGTTTCGGGAATATCTACAGGCTCTTTTTATCGCCCATCGAACTTATCCGGTTGCATATAATAAATGGATTAAGGAACAAATTGTAAACTGGCTCGGCAAGCCTGATCTTTATCAGAAGCTGTTGCCGATTCTTTCGATAGCTGATATCGAAAGCGATGAAATGATCAGGAACGCAAAAGCGCTTTTTGAATTGTTAAACAATTTGGAATAGTACACATATCACACCCGACCCTGATAAGAGGTCCTTTATATACTGCCGCTCAAGTCTTCGTTATTTAGAAAAATTTCACAGCTTCTGTCGCAATTGTGACGTTCTCTCCGTTATTGAGAATTTACTTTTGACTTTTAACCACGGCATTCATGGAAGGACCGGGATATTCCTTTCTCAACCGTGTAATCGTTTATAAAATCTAAAAAAATGATGAAACAGTTATTGACAATCGCGATTATTTTTCTTTCATCGGTTGCAGGAGTGCGTGCTCAGAAATCACCCGTCTATGCCCCCCATGGAATTGCACTGGACGGCTATGATCCCGTTGCTTTTTTCACACATGGAAAGCCGGTTAAGGGTTCATCCATTTATTCATTTAAATGGATGAACACAACCTGGCAGTTCGCTGACAAAACAGATCTTGAGAGTTTTGAAAAAGCACCGGAAAAATATGCCCCACAGTATGGCGGCTATTGCGCCTATGGCGCTGCTAAGGGTGTCAAAGCATCTGTAGAAGCCGATACATGGACTATTATGGACGGCAAACTTTATTTTAACTATGACCGGAAGGTTAAGGATTTATGGAATCAGGACCGCACAAAATTCATTGATTTAGCGAATAAACAGTGGCCGCAGATAGTGAACAAGGAATAGTGTCAGATGATCATTGTGCTGTAATTCCGGTCTGATATCGATTAAGTAAAGCCGGCTCGGGTTTATCCGGGCCGGCTTTGTCTTCCAGGTACTGAAAATTAATTTAGAACTTCTGATTCATGAAATGCCCTGTATCGGACCTTATCGAAGAATAAGGTGAATGAGAGTGTCTAGCGCGGACAGAATGAGGAAAGACGGATTGCCGATGGACAGGAATAATACACCCTGACTTAGAAATTTATGATTAGCGGGGAATTTATTTCACTGCCAGCAGGTCAACTTGTTCTATGACTGGATCGCTGGCCAGCAAATTCGGCGCATTTTTCATTAAGGCTTCTGCAATGCGGCCACCCAGATGGGATTTCCGGCCTTCTTCGTTTTCAAAACTGTCAAAGATGCCAAAAGTTGCGGGCCCTATTTTCAGTGCGTACCATTTTATTGTAAAAGACTCGGCCAGCGCAAGGGGCAGGGCAGATTGGATGAAATCGGACAGTTCCTTTTCTTTTCCGGCTTTGGCTTCCAACCTGACCAGCAATGCAAACTTTTCCATGGTAACATTTTGATTTAGATGAAGAAATGAAGTTTAGTTGGAGGAACGTTTCATTCATCCTTTAGGTTGCGGTGAGAATTATTTACAGCGTCGCATGACAGGTCAGCTTTTTTGTGAACCGGAAATCATTGAGGGTTTCCCCGCCCGGGTTTTAAATTACTTTGTCAAAAAAGCGAATTTCTCTCCTGGAATAGCTAAATACATGCTCTTCCCTGAATACGCTTAGTAAAGTAGTTACTGTCTGGCGGCTCGTACCGATCAGTTGCGCAATTTCCTCGTGTGTAAGATGATTGGGTATGCGTGCTTCATTACCAAACCATTTGGCACTGTCCCTGACTTCCGTGAAAAGCTGGTCTACAAACAATCTTAAACGGGTTTTTACGTCCAGTTGCAAAATATTTTGCAGCCTGTTTTCAAAGCGCCTGATTCTAAAACCTGAAATCTTACTGTACCTAACCGCCAGTTTAGGCCGGTTCATTAATAATTTATTGAAATTATCCAAAGTAAAGGAACAAAGACTCACATCCGTTTTCCCTGCCTGCGCAAACTCGCCGCGAAGATTTTCTTTTTCCAGGCTGACCTGCCCAAAAAAATCACCAGGCTTTAAAATGTCCTTGATGATTTTATTTCCCTGTTCATCCAGAAAACCCAGGCGGATGAAGCCTGTTTTTAGAAAATAGATATTCTGATGCTGATATGCTTCAAAATAAATATACTCACCCTTCCCGGCCTGTTTATAGTTCCTGCTAACATTTAGTTCATGGTATTCTTCATCCGTTAAATCTGAAAACAATGGATATTTTCTCAGTATAACTGTATTGTCTGACGGAGACATAAAGCAAATTTAATAAACACAAATTTCGTGTTCTAAAAATAGGCAAAGCCGTATAAGAGAAAAGTCATCCGGCCGACATTCTTAAAAAAGATTTACGGTACGCCAGGTGCTGCAAAATATAATTTCACAGACAGCCGGATCCTGTTACAAATATTTAACACATCGAATATTGCATTTGTCAGATCATTGACATTAGCCGTTGTTTTCCATTTGTTCTTTTGAAAAAAATTATTGTAAACCAAATGGAATAAAATGGAAAATCAAAGTATGTATAAGCAGACACTGTCGGGTACAAATGCTTCGAACCTTAATTTAAAAATCAAACAAATGAAAAAAATCAGGTTTTTTTTGTCGGGGCTGACTATGCTCATAATTTTTGTGTCCTGTAATAAAAATGTTGAAAAAACAGTCTCCTCGCCCGATCCTTTGACTGAAACAACGGCCAATATGATTTCGGAGAATGGAAATAATCCTGATGAGAAGATTATGACAACCTCCGCTGACGGTAAGACGGGTTTGAACACTGTCAATTCAGTGAGCACCACCACGAACAGACGGGGACATTTCCTGTATACTGAAAGTAATGAAGCGGGAACCAACCGGATTTTCGTCTATCAAATTAATCAGGACGGAACGCTGACTTCCCGGGGTTCTGCATCAGCAGGCGGCGCGGGAACCGGCAGTGGTCTCGGTTCTCAGGGGGCGATTGCAATATCCGGAGATAAGCAATGGTTATTTGCCGTTAATGCCGGTAATAACTCGGTTTCATCATTTAAGGTTCATGACGATGGAAGTCTCACACTGGCTCATACGGAAAGTTCAGAAGGGGGAAAGCCGGTCAGTTTAAGCTTCCGGGACAACCTTTTGTACGTGCTGAATTTCGACAGCGATAATATTCATGGCTTTAAGGTTGGCGTTGGAGGAACGTTGACGCATATTGCAGGTTCTACCAGGTTGTTAAGCGGGACAGGCGTAGTACCTCCCCAGATTTCTTTTACTCCAAACGGCCGATTCCTGGTGGTAACAGAAAAGGCCACCAATAAAATCAGCTCGTTTAAAGTGAGGGATGACGGGTCCGTAGAACCGGGTATTGCGACAAATTCCGTAGGGCAGACACCTTTTGGATTTGATTTTGGAAGAGATGATTTTATGATTGTCTCCAATGCCGCAGGCGGTGCGGACGGAGCAGGTTCGGCTACTTCATACCGGGTACAGGGCCAGGGTGCTCTCCACGATGTGAATGGAGCGGTGCCTAATTTTCAGGGAGCTCCCTGCTGGGTCGCCACTACCGAATTTGGCAGGTTTGCCTTTGTTTCCAACACAGGAAGTAATTCGCTTTCGTCTTATTACATAGCGCCGGGTGGAAAACTGTTCCTGATAAATAAGGCAGTTGCATCGACAGATAATGCCCCTGCCGATATAGTGGTTGCAGCAAACAATTTTAATGTATACAATTTAAATGTGAATTCCGGAACCATCACCGAATTCCACCGGACATTTCTGGGAGGTTTGCAATCTATCGGGTCAGTTACCGGATTGCCTGCATCCATTGTCGGTCTGGCTACGTTCTAGTCGGATAGCGGGTGGCTCCGGTCATAGTGAATTATTTAATGTTTAAAAAGAAGATTAATGAAACAATTATTGGTTATTGTGGGTATTCTTATTTCTGCCATTTCAGGCGTTTATGCTCAAAAATCGCCTGTGTATGCTCCTGACGGTGTTGCTTTAAAAGGCTACGATCCGGTGGCTTTTTTTACTCAGGCAAAACCGGTGCAGGGATCTGCTGATTATTCATTTACATGGGAAGGGGTCAATTGGTTTTTCGTTGACAAAACCAATTTGGAGAGTTTTAAAAAACTACCCTCGAAATATGCTCCTCAGTATGGTGGCTACTGCGCATATGGAACTTCGAAGGGACATAAAGCACCCACACAACCGGATACATGGACCATCGTTGACAACAAATTATATTTTAATTATAATAGTAAGGTGAAGGAAATGTGGCTCAAAAACCAGACAGCGTTGATTGATTCAGCAAACAGGATATGGCCGGTAATCATGAATAAGGAATAAGTGGTACGCAGAGGGTAAGCTCTGTGCCTGACAATCACGTTTAAATGACAAAATTAAATTCCATGGCGGAAGAGAATCAACTTGTATTTGAAACAGAATGAAAATTGTAAAATGAGTAAAAATATCTTTAGGCTCTTAATGGTCTCTACTTTCCTGCAGGGCACACTTTATGCGCAGGAAGATTTGAGCGCTGTCGTTCAATCAAAAGCAAATTCTTTTACTGTAGGAAATAAAGCGGCAGTAAGTGGCAGTTTCATCAATGTAAAGGATCCTGGTGGTGTCGAATTCAGATCCTTTGTTGCCGGACCAGAAGATTCAAAAGTAGGCGTTCTGCTTATTCATGATTATTTTGGGATCACCTCAGCGACAAAAGAAGTGGTTGAGCAACTGGGAGCATTAGGTTACCGTGCCATTGCCGTTGATTTATATAAAGGAAAATCTGCAACCACCAATGATTCTGCATCGTTTTTATTAGGATCCAAAGACAGCGCCGAAACGGTCCATATTTTACAGGCGGGAATTAACTATCTAAAGAAACCAGGAAGGAAGCTGGTTGCAATCGGTTATAGCGCGGGCGGTATAGACGCCATGAACGCCACTTTACTGGAACCTGAACTATTCGGTGCGACCATAATTGTATATGGTGGCGGATATGATAAAATTGAGCATGGGAGACTTGAAAAACTGAATAATCCGGTTCTGGCTATAACAGGATCACTTGATGAATGGGCTTTCCGTGCAGGAATTAATTTTCTTTCCGATGAAAAAGACAAATCATTTGAGTTCTTTGTTTATCCCCGGGCTGACCATGGATATGCGCAGCCTCTTTTTAATGGAGGCAGAAATTATAATTCCGAGGCAACAAGGATATCCTGGATGCTGATTAAGGAGTTTATTTTACAAAACACAATGAAATGAATTCAGATTGGAGCATAAAACAAAATGCATTTCCCGATTTTCATTGAACCCGGAAAATATTAAAGGTACGGGGGGTAAATGAACAATTGGTTTGTCTATTCAAATGCAGTGGAAAAAATATCAACTTTGTAATACAGCGATAAGTGTTGCGATCGATTATGGAAGATTATCATGATAGTCCAGCCCGGCCGGCCAGTCCTTCGCTTCATTTATTCTCTGAGTATTTAATCATTCTAAAAATTTAAGCAAAAGTGAACACGACTATTCAAAAGGATTTGGATTTGCAGGAAGGAGCCGGCGCTCCTCGGTCTGCAACGAAATGGAGCTATGATAAATCGCATAGCAAATTGGGTTTTACAATATCACATTTTGGCATTTCGGAGACGGAAGGAAGGTTTACTCAATTTGAAGGAACCGTTTTTTCAGGTGAAAAGGATTTTTCAGATGCAAAGGTGGAACTGGTAATTGACGTAGCCAGTATCAATACGGAAGATCCGCAACGTGACGTCCACTTAAGGTCAGCCGAATTTTTTGACTCCGAAAGATTCCCTTCAATTATTTTTCGAAGCCGTTCAATTAAGTCCCTGGGAGATAACCGTTTTCGACTGACGGGTGATATTACGATGCATGGGGTAACCCGGGAGACAGATCTGGAGGTGGCCTACCGGGGTACTGTTGAAGATCCATTTAACAACACAAAGGCTGGATTTGTGGTTAAGGGTCAGCTGGACAGGACAAAATTCGGCCTCACCTGGAACGGTGTCCTCGCAGCAGGAGGATTGCTCGTCGGTAATACGGTCGATTTATCAATTAACCTGGAACTGATTAGAAATTGAGCTGTTTTCGGGGTAATTGAAATAGATCGCTGCTTCCTTTTACCTGGAATAAAATTTGGATTGATGCACAGTTCAAAAGGTAGAATAGCCGGTCCTTGTGGCCGGTTTTTTTATAGCCTGTATAACCATCCTTTTTTAATTTGCAGAAACCCCTGAAAAAACTTCGGCAGATAGCAATCCTTCTGCTTTTGCAAATCCGATCGTATCGCGATAGTATTGTGGTGAAATTTCGGCATTCCGTTTAAAGAACCGGCTGAAATAGTGCTCATCTTCGTAACCGAGTTCCCAGGCGATCTCCTTAACGGATTTGCTGGTGAGGTATAGCCCCCTTTTGGCTTCTATGACGATGCGTTCCGCGATAAGGTCGGTAAGCGTTTTATGAAAGTATTGTTTACAGATCCTGGCAAGTGCTTTTGGTGAGATATGAAGCAATCCGGCATAGTCACTCGCACTATGTTTGGATTTGAAATTCTTTTCGATAGCAATCTTAAGATTCTGAAGAATAAGAGGATGTTTAACTGTATACCCGGCCGCAGTATTTGGATTTCGGTTCAGTTTTATCCTTGAAGCGGTAATCAGAAATATTTTCAACTGGGATTTGAGCAGATCATATTGGGATAGCCCGGGATTGCTTATTTCTATTCGCATACTTTCAACAACAGAGAGAAGCTTTTCAGTACCTGAGAAGTCCATATGGAACAGGGGAGGATTGTAAATGTTGTTGAAAAGGATGCCGTTGCAGGCTGTTTCCTGATGATGCTTTTGTATATAGAAAAAGTCAGGATGAAAATGAATGCACCATCCCTTTATAGTATCACCCGTCTCCAGCATGAATGGCTGGAACGGTGAAAAACACACTAGGCTGTTCTCCGAAAAATGGTGCGCTGAAAAATCTGCTTTCAGTTTTCCCCTTCCCGTCCGGACAAGGATCATTGTATAGTAGCCCAGCCGCTGCACGTGATCAAAATGATTAACGCTTTCGAAACTAAATATTTTGAAAGCCAGGTCGCCAGTTTTCGGATTCACCAGTGTTTGACTACCAGTTTCACTCATAGTCATTTCAGTTTTCGATCAGTTTCCTGAATAGCGAGGTCGTTAATGCTTGCAAATCGTTTAGACATCAATCCGTTTTCGTCGAATTCCCACATTTCGTTACCATAGCTGCGGTACCATTGCCAGGCCTGGTCATGCCATTCGTATTCAAATCTCACTGCCATCCTGTTTTCGCGGAAACCCCATAGCTCTTTTCTAAGCCGGTAATCAAGCTCCTTTTTCCATTTTCGCTCGAGAAAGGCCCTGACCTCATCCCTGCCATGGATAAATTCCGTCCGGTTCCGCCACTCAGTATTGACCGTATAGGCGAGCGACACTTTTTCCGGATCACGGGTGTTCCAGGCATCTTCGGCCATCTGTACCTTCTGCAAGGCAGTTTCCAGAGAAAACGGTGGCAGGGGTAACTTTTTTTCGTCTGTTGCTTGGGATTGCATATTGTTTACTATTACAAAGGTTGTGAAAGCATATATTTTCTAAGATAGACTAATGACGTAATTACATGGATGATTTCCTGCGTCTATAAATATTTTTTCAATAATATCATGTGCCTGCATTGAATTCCGTTTTCATAAATTGGTTCAGGATAATTATACGCGAAGAAATTTAGTTTTATTTCAGTCATTTCAAATCCGGCTTTCTGATACAAATAGAGCTGGCTAATACTTGCATTAGAGGTTCCAATCATCATGGTCCGGATTTCTTTTTTAATTGAGATACGTGTAGCATAGACCAGAAGCATCCTTCCGATGCCCTTCTCCTGAAAACGTTCATCCACGGCAATATTTTTTATCTCCAGCGTATCCTTATCCGGCATATACAAAACGATTGATGCGATAATTTCATGATTGAATAAACCAATATGGATCTCGGAGAATGCCAGGTATTTAGAGATGGCATTCCAGGAAGGGTCTGCATCCAACATTAGCCGGTAAGGTAACGGTTCATCTAACTGAATCTTTCTGAATATAATATATTTCAGTAAGTCATGGTCAATCATGTTCTCCCCGGCCGTCATGATTGCAAGGTAACCGCACACTTTGTGAAATAATGTCGGCTATATTACAATTCGCCTGGTTAGTCATGCAGTCGCTTGACTAAACAAAAAAAACTATGCCCCGCCGGGAAATCCTTTGTTTCAAATTCTACTTTGTAACCGAATTTTCGGTAAAAGGAAGGTGCCTGGAAACTATAACTGCGGAGCAATATTACTTCGCATTTTTCCTTTTTGGCCTCAGCCTCCGCTGACTCTAGTAAAATTTTCCCAAACCCCTTTTTGGTATATTCCTCTTTAACCCAAAGTAAAGTTATTTCACAGGCACCAGCCCAGGTCCATCCTGTTATACCGGCGATTATTTTATTTCCGAAATCGTAGATGAGTTTAGAAAATAATTTTCCGTTCTTTTTATTGGTTTTCGAAGAGTTATGTTCATAGATCATGTCTTCGAGGTACCGGATTTCCTTTTGGGTGGGTATTTTTGAGATAATGTTTAGTGCAGTGATTTTCTTTTTTAACATAATTGATAACAAGATTGCGAACAGATAAATTATATACCGGGGATTTTATTTTATAAACGCAACTATGCCGCGATGGTTTACTGGGGGATAAAATAATAGGGAAACATTTTATTGTTTCCCTATTACAACCTTTGAACGAATGTAACTATTCTTAAATTTTGAGCTGCTGTTTTAATTGACTAGATTATTCAATGTTACTTTTACCACTTCGCCTAATGGGGGTCCAAATCCCCAGTCAGTAACATACAAATTTCCATCAGGTCCCATTTCCATGGAAGTTGGAAGATTTAAGCCTGTTATCACGTCTTCTATAGTTCCATTGGCAGTAATTTTTCTTATTCTGCCCGCCCCGGGAGTAGGGAAAGGGTTATCGGCAGTCATTTCGAGCACATAGATATTTGAGTTTTTGTCCGCCACAAGTCCTACAATAGCACTAAACCCTGAGGCTATTTTTTTCAGTGTACCACTTGGTGTAATCTTAAACACGCTGGAGATACCGGTTATAGGAAACACGCCCAAATCGCCTACAAGGAAATTGCCTTTATAAGCCAATGCGGTAGGAACAATATGTCCCTGACTTGCAGAGATATCAACCACTTCCTGGATGTTCCCAGCTAAACTGACTTTTACAAAATTGCCGTGATTGGGTTCCAGTGCATAAAAATTATTTTCCGCAACCACCATACTATACCAATTGCCTTCGGGAGTATAGTCATCCGGTTCATTGTTAGCGCCCGGATGTGCTACTGACCATGCACCTAAATCTGCGATCAGGGTATGGCTTCCATCTGAATTAATCCGGTATATGCCGTTGGTTGAAGATGGAACTCCATGGCCACAACCTGCTCCTGACTGGAGAACATACAGTGTATTACCGATAAAGGCCACATCTGCCGGTCCGAATATGTCTGCCGGAGATCCGTCCGCATTAGTTCCTACACTGGTAGGTAGATTGTCAACGACCGTTGTCCGGTCACCGGATGATGGGTCAATTTTGGATATGCGCCCCCCGGTAGGGCAACCAAAATAAGGTGAGAAAACATTCGGCTGGAGTTCAGTGCAACTTTGTGTCCTACAAGATGGAGTGGCTCCTGGTCCTGCTTCAGCAACATATAAGTTGCCATCTGGTCCAAATGCTACTCCTCTTGGATAGATGAGGCCTGTTGTAATAACCGACATAGTAGCCGGTCCTGTGTTGAATTTTTTGCCAGGCGTTTTGTTTTCAGCGGTTAAATCGTTGCTCGTTTCCGTGGAATTTATGTCTTTCTTGCATGAAGCGAATCCAATAATAAAGCACAAAAGGATAATCTTAAGGCAATTGCCCTTGAAAGATGTTTGCATAATATTTTTTTTAAATGGTTAAAAAAAATAGGGACGGCAGATTTGAATTACCAAGGTATTATCGGCAGATATTGGTCATCTTAGGCAGATAAAGCAGTGGCAGTAAATGGATCAGTATCCAAAAACTATGTTCTACAGGGACGGGGAAGAAAGGAGAATAAACAGTAGAAGTAGTATAAGAATTCCGAGGGCAGATTGGAATCGAAGAACGCAATTGACTAATAGCTGCAGTGAATTTAACAACAATTATTTAAAGATCAGGAATTTTAATAATTTATCTGGTTTCGTGCTGAGAAGGTTGATCGCAGATTTAAGTGATTTATAATCCTCTTCCTGGAATTTCCACGCGCGGTCACTTTGTTAAACATTTCATTCGCTGCGGAGCGATTCTACGGGGTTAGCGAGGGCTGCGCGAACGGTCTGAATACTGACCGTCAACAGGGCAATGACAAGGGCGACAGCGCCGGCCACGAGGAAGATCCACCAGCTGATCTCCGTACGATAGGCAAACGTCTCGAGCCATTTGTACATGGCCCACCACGCGACAGGGAAGGCAATGAGCGCAGCGATCCCGACAAGCATCGTGAAATCCCTGCTGAGGAGGGCGACGATACCACTGACCTGGGCGCCGAGGACCTTGCGGATCCCGATCTCCTTGGTGCGTTGTTCCGCAGCGTAGGTAACGAGGCCGAAGAGGCCGAGGCAGGCAATGAGGATGGCGAAGACGGCGAAGGTGATAAAGATCCGGCCGGTCTGCTGCTCAGCGTGATACAATTTATCAAAGTCGCTATCCATGAAAGTGTAGATGAAGGGTAATCCCTGTTTAGCGGCATGGAACTTACTTTCCACCTGCCGGACAAGACTGAAGATATCATTCGTATGGAAGCGGACGGCCATGCTGCTCCAGTTATAGGTGTTGACCACCATGATAAGGGGGTGGATCTTATCATGCATGGAGTTATAGTTGAAATTCTTTACGACGCCGACAACATGATAGGTGATAATCTTGAACAGATCATCGTGATTGTAAAGGATCAGATTGAGCGGGTCTTTTACGCCGAGCGTCGCTACGGCGGCCTCATTGAGTAGGATGGCGGTGGAGTCGGTAGGAAAATGCGTGAGGTCGAAATTGCGGCCTTTGATCATCTGCATGCCGAGGGTAGGAATATAATGGTCGTCGACCCTGAGCGTAGTCATGAGGATCGCCTTTTGGGCGTCGAGCGTAGCATCCGGGAACCAGCCTTCCTGCCAGTACCGGCCGCCGCCGACGGTTGGGAGGTCGGGGGTGATGGTCACATCGGTGACCCCGGCAAGGGTGAGCAGGTTATTGCGAAGATTGGTCGTACCATCCCGGCCGAGCGACCAGGTACCATGGATGATGAGTACCTGATCCCGGTTAAAGCCGACCTCCTTATTTCGAATATAGTGCAGCTGGCGGTAGATGACGAGGGTGCTTACGATAAGCCCAATAGAAATGAAAAATTGAAAGACCACCAGGCTGCTGCGGAGCCAACTGCTCTTGAAGCCTGCGGCTATCTTTCCCTTCAATACATCAATCGGCTGAAAGGAGGAAAGGTAGAAAGCCGGGTAGCTGCCGGCGAGACAGCCGACCAGCAGCACCAGGAGGATGAGTAGGGGCAGGAACCGGCCGCTGAAGAGAACGTTGGGATGGAGCGATTTGCCGGCAAGCTGATTAAACACCGGTAGCAGCAGGACAGCGATGAAAAGGGCAAGGACGAGGGAGAAGAGGCTTAGCAGGATGGACTCGGTGAGGAACTGGAGGATAAGGTGTCCTTTTGTGGAGCCGGCGACCTTGCGGATGCCCACTTCTTTGGCGCGGTTGGCGGAGCGGGCGGTGCTGAGGTTCATGAAATTGACGCAGGCGATCAGGAGGATGAGAACGGCGATGACGGAGAAAATGTATACGAACTGAATATTGCCGTTGACTTCGAATTCACCAGACTTATTGGAATGGAGGTGCACGTCGGTGAGCGGAGTGATGGGGCACCGGAAGTGATTTCCTGCCTTCTCGAGGTCGGCGCCTGAAGTGTGGAACATTGCCTGGAGGGCCGGGCCGATATGGAGGTTGACGACTTCGTCTACAATCTGCTGAACCTCGGCTCGCGACGTGCCGGGTTGGGCAAGGATATAGGTAAAATAAGAATTACTTACCCAGTTGTTGTCGCTGGGGTCATTAAAGTTGTATGCTTCGCGAATGGGGCGAATGAAGCTGAAATGAAACTGGGACTGTTCCGGCATGTCCCGGATGACCCCGGTGACCTTGAGGAGCTTATTGTCATTATCTACCTCCAGCGTGCGACCGATGACATCGGTGCTGTTGAAATAGCGGCGGGCCGCACTTTCATCGATTACGATCGAATGAGGGTTGTTGAGGGCGGTATTGGGATCGCCGGCGATCATGGGCAGCGTGAAGACCTTGAAGATCGTTGAGTCGGCAAAGGTGAAGTGATGTTCGAAGACGTGGTCGTTGCCCTTTCTTACCAGCAGGTCGCCCGGGTTGCGGAACCGGACCATCTGCTGGATCTTCGGATAGGAAGCGACGAGCGTGGGGCCGAAAAATTTGGAGGTGGTGACTGCATCGTACTGGGTGTTATTCAGGTAGACATCCTCGTCGATCCGATAGATGCGGTCGGCGTTGACATTGTAGCGGTCGTAACTGAGCTCGTCAGTGACGTACAGAACGATCAGCAGGCAGACACCGAGGCCGGCAGCGAGGCCGATGATGTTGAGGGCGGTGAATCCCTTGCTTTTCCTGAGGCTGCGGAAGGCAATCTTGAGATAGTTGCGGAACATGGGTTGCTCGGTTTTGTGCTGAGTAAGGCGGCCAAATCATTGGGACGATCCCAAAATCAGGATGATCCCAAAAAAAAGACGATCCCAAAAGAGTGCCGGGTATATAAAGTGTTGAAGACCATTTTTCTGTCAGGGCCTGCGAGAGACATTGATGTTCGGTTTCGATACGGTAATCGTGCGGGAACGAGCATCGGCGGGGGTATGCGGGGGCATTTGTAAAACAGTGGAATCCCAGCATATACCAACCAGGACTGGTAGGAATTTCAAAATCTTTGTATTGCCTAATAGCAAAAAAAGCAGGATTTAGACAACCCGGCTTTGAATTATTTTTTTATCAGAAATTGATATGTGGCTTTTCCCCCCGCTTGATCAAATAGATTTATTGTAATATAGGTATCGGCGGTAATGCCCGTTACCAGATAAGAAAAATCATATTCATTTTTATTTTTTGCCGTAGTCGCGTCAACTAAGAATGGCGCCGCCTGTCCTTCTTTGGTTAGTGTCACACTGTCAAGCGATACCGCAGAACTAATATGTCCTGTAATGGTGTATTCTCCATTGGCATTCGCTGAACCATCAGTTATATTATTAGTGAATGTGAGTTGAGGTTTTGCTGCTTCTTTTTTACAAGAAAAAAAGAAAAACGTGAGGAAAGATAGTAACGCAATTGCTTTCATGGTTTTGGATTTAAGTAAAGATAATAAAACAAGGGTACCTTAAAAACGTAGAATTACTTGGTATTTTGCTTTTTTTACCCGCGGTCCGCCTTACCCAAAGCCTTTACGCCGCTTCTCGGCGTCCGGCCTTTTTGTTCATCCGCTTTTGAAAGCGAACTTTCAATGCTCATTCACAAAAAAGTCTCTTCGACTTCGTCGAAAAGGCTTTGTGAACCGGATTGGATTATCCTCGCTTCGCTCGGATGATCGCAGGGGAGGGGTTTCACAATAAATCTTATTAATCCGCCGACCCATCACGCCTTCGCCATGATGTCGCCTTTTTCATTGGTCGGCTCTAGCAAGCAAGCTCGCATCGCCTCCAAATAAAAAAGCCGCGACTTCGTCTGTCGGCGGCTTGCTATATTTTTTGTGAACCGGATTGGATTCGAACCAATGACCTGCTGCTTAGAAGGCAGCTGCTCTATCCAACTGAGCTACCGGTCCGGAAAGGCGCAAAAATAGCTCATTTTTTGGCTATGTGCACACCCGAAATTACTCTTTTTATGAGGATCTCGCTTTCAAAGCCGCAACCTGGGCGTGCGGATTACACCATTCAAAAACTTCACTTCATCATTTAGCGTATTGGTTAATCAACCTCACCATCAGATTGTTTAAATGTTCCACTTCATAGGGTCCGACCGTAGCTGTAAGATGGTCATTGCCGATGCCGCTGTCGTCCGTAATGAATACGTAGGTTCCATGGGTGCTCATGGCCAGAAACCGCATCAGGAATTCCGTTTGTTTATCGATACCACTGGCGGTAATGGGTATGATCTTGATCCCCTTCGCAGCGGCTTTTAATATGGAGGTTTGAAGTGAACGTACGACGTCGGAATTGTAATGTGGCGGCGCATCCAGAATAAGAAATAAAAGTCTTGCTTTAGCCCGGGAAGACCATTGAAGTTCATCCGTCGCTTTCCCCAAAGCGGTTTCTACCGCTTCCTCATAGTCGCCGCCTCCATCCGCATGCTGATCCCGGATAAAATCTATCGTTGTCCGGGGGTCGCTGCTAAAAGAAGAAATTCTGGTCAGGTAGTTGTCTCCCTTATCCCGGTAAAAAACGGCCGCCGTGGATATCTGCCTGTTCTCATTCTCATGTTGCGCTCTCGAAAATACGTCGAGCAGTTCCGTTTTCAAATATTCCAGTTCATCGCTCATGGACCCCGTCGCGTCCACCACGCAGGCTATATCGACATGATCATCCGGCTGTTCAATGGGAAGTATAATCCGGTTAACCTTGGCATAAGGCTGAACCGAAGAAATAATTTTCGTCCCGTTGTTAACGTCCAGGGTAAAGAGACTATAATCGAAGTTTGCATTTTTTTGAAAGAGGCCGGCCCAGAGTTCCGCCTTTCCGCTGTTGTCTGTACGTGCATTAAATACAGGATTACCATTGTACTTCAGTTGAACCACTGCATCTGTCACCGGCAGTGAGTCCTCATCCGTTACCAATACCTCAATGCGGTTCTGTGTAAAAAAGGTCCAGTAGTCTTGCATATTCCCGAACGTGTCTTTCTGAAGCAGATTATTCCAGAAATCCCAATGTTCAAGATCATTCCATTCGCCGGCAGTTATCACACCGGCTTCGGGCTGGACTCCGGAACCGCCAGCGTCCGATTTAATGGATAAATCTGCCGGATCAGATGAAAGGGACGGATCCATGCTTGAACTGGTTCCCACTTTAGTGCATGCTGTAAAAACAAGAAGCAGGATGAAGGTCAGACGTTGAAGGGTCTTCATAACAGTTAATTTTGGTGTGAAGAAATAAGATGGGTGATGGTTACAGACAATCCTGTACGACGCGTGTAGCAGCCGGTTGCCGGGGGCTGTGTTAAAAAAAGAACAATGCTTTTAACTAAGGGATTTCACTTAGACGAGCGAAAAAAACGCGCTCACCATTCCTCCACAATCAGTGTATGCACGCTCACCACATTGTTTTATCATCGGTCACGGCATACATAGAAAAACTTCCAGTAGCACCACGCGGGATCAACACCGGCTTTCTTTGCGAAGAGGCAGGAATAGTATTTGGCCCTGGAAACGGCCGGAAGCCGCTGGTTGGATTAATTTTATATTGTAAACAGGTCGCCTGGCAAAATCAGCGTTCATTATTTTCAAATAAGGCCGAAATTCGATTAAGGCCGAAATTCGTTTTTGATGCAAAACATACTTCCGCTACTCCTTGCGATGATCGCCGTGATCGTAGTTCTGAAGATGCTGGCTGACCGGCTGAGAATCGCTTATCCCATATTGATCGTATCCGCAGGGCTCATACTGAGTTTTATTCCGGGCCTGCCTTATATAAGACTGAACCCCGATTACATTTTCTTTATTTTTCTCCCGCCGCTCCTGTTCGAAGCTTCCTGGTCCATTTCCTTCAAGGAGATGAAAAAGTGGTGGCGCATCATCGGCAGTTTTGCCTTCCTCGTCGTCTTCTTCACGGCCTTCTCGGTAGCCATGGTGACCAATCATTTTATACCGGGTTTTTCGCTTGCACTGGGCTTCCTGCTCGGCGGTATCGTATCTCCTCCCGATGCCGTGAGTGCCGGAGCGATCACCAAATTTGTAAAGATCCCGCGGTCTACGTCCACCATACTCGAAGGAGAGAGCCTGCTAAACGATGCTTCCTCCCTGATCATCTTTCGCTTTGCGCTGGTGGCCGTGGGAACCGGTCAGTTCGTCCTGCAGCAGGCCGCCCTGCAATTTTTGTGGATGGTGATTGGCGGGGTTCTCATCGGCCTGGCGCTGGCCTTTGTATTTGTCAAGGCGCACAAGCACCTTCCCACCGACGCACCGTCTGCCATCAGTCTCACGATCATCGAACCTTATTTCATGTATTGGCTCGCAGAGAGAATCCACAGCTCGGGAGTATTGGCCGTCGTAAGCGGTGGTCTTCTCATGTCGAATAAGCGTCTGTTTTTTCTGAACAGCACGAGTCGCATTAAAGGGTATAGTGTTTGGGAAAGTTTTGTTTTTATTCTCAACGGTGTTGTTTTTATGATCATCGGCCTGGAGCTGCCTGAAATTGTGGAAGGAATGCGTTCCAGGGGCCTTCCGCTCACCACCGCGATCGGCTATGGTGTACTCGTCACGGGCGTTTTAATCCTCGCAAGAATCATCAGCTCCTACGTCGCGCTGGTTGCTACGCTGATCTTTCGTCCCAGCGTCGCACCCCGAACCGGTTCAGGGAGGAGGCGCTGGCTCCTCCCACTGGTATTAGGATGGACGGGCATGCGGGGCGTGGTGTCTCTGGCGGCTGCCCTGGCGATACCCGTTACACTCAGCAACGGGTCTGCATTTCCCTACAGAAACCTGATTCTCTTCATCACTTTTATGGTGATCCTGCTGACGCTGGTGATACAGGGGCTCACACTTCCCTGGATAATCCGTCGCGCGCGGGTCTTCGACGGATTTATGGAAGAACCGGAGGAATTGGCCCGGCAGAAACTCAGGCAGGGTCTGATGGAGCATACACATCGTTTCCTGAAAGACAAACACGATAACGATTTGAAGAATCAGGCCCATCTGCAAAAACTGCTTAACCACTGGGAAGAAAAAGCAAAATCGTCCAGCGACGACTGGATGAACAGCAAGACCAAGTCCATTTTTCTGGAGATGCTCGAAAGTCAGCGCAGCTACCTGGATAACCTCAACCGCCACGACGGCATCGACGAAGAAGTCATCCGCTGGCAACTCTACCTGATCGATTTGGAGGAAGAACGAATGAAGACCTTATAATTTTCTTGCAGCCAACCGATTCAAACGCTCAAGGCCCTGACGCTGCTTCTTTTTCGAATACGGCCTTCTCCCTTTCAAAAAGCCAGGGGAGACTGCCTTCCAAATCTTCACCATTCATTTGAAGCACAAAACCGGAAAAGCTTAACTCCGCGAGACTCGGATTCATCGTAAGCTCGAAATAATTTTCGTTTTTGCCCGCTGTGGGATAAATGAGTGTTGGCATATCCGGGAAAAGCGTGTGTGCAACGTAAATAGTGTCGCAGTTCACTATGGCAGTATGCATGCGTCCTGTTTCATCGCTGTACTGCTGATCAGTTTCATTTCCCTTTTTAAAAACCGCGGTAATATGCCTGAGCAATGCCGTGTTGGGATGGGTGACCTGCACGGTAGTCCCGTCACCCTGATGGAGAGCTTTTAGTACAGTGAAATCATGTCCCGGCTTTTTATCTGCATGCAGCAGGATCTGGTTGTCCTTTATTTCATAAGTTCCTTTGGCATGCCGGTCCACCGCGCCGTAAATAAAATAAAATTCAAAAGAATGATCACTTTTAAACTGAAAGGCCGCGACCATTTCGTGCCCGCCGGCCATCCGGTATACGCCGTTTAGCGTTTGTGCCTGCATGGTAGAAGCTATGGTCATAGAGAATATGATCGGAAGAGAAAAGAGGAGGGGGGCCTTCATCGTCTTCAAATATACTACCCTCTGCGATACTACTTTCTGCGGTGGCTACCTCAACCCGGATCTTCTCTCCAGGCTCATTACATCCCGAATATCGGTTCCGGACACCTGCGTCCGGATATATAAACTGTCCCCGATGGTCTGCATGTCGTACATGCCGTTAATAATGAGGGTCCAGTCGAAATTGGCGGGCCAGCGATTATATTTATCACTGAAGCTGATGGCATCCGTCATCATGTAAAAAGTTCCGTAGTTGATGGCCGGATAATTTTTCTCACTGCTGCTGCCCAGGAATTTATTGTCCTCTGTGAAATGAATGCTGATTTTCGCCAGCTTCCCTGGCACGCCGTCCGTTATCCGCTGAAAGGTGCCGGTATATGTTCCGGGTGTTACAATGGGACCTTCCTCTTTGTTACAAGAAACCATCAACAGGCCGAATGCCAGCGTGATGTAGAATTTTTTCATTGCGCAGTAGTTTTCAACCGATACTTCCCGGCAAACGCAAATGGTTGCCTGTGGATCCTTTTTTAACTTTTAAATCTATGTCTTTGCTGTCAATCGTCAACTGTCAACCGTCAGTCAACCGAACCCGGCCAACGGCTAACGGCCCACGGCCAACGCTTTCAACCGTCATCCGTCAGCCTCTCCAACGTCCTCTCATCCTGCTTGCCCTCAAAATATTTATCCAATACCTGCCGGAATACCGGATCTACCCCGGGCAGCGAAGCGAACAAGGTCATACAGGATTTTAATTTCAGATCGTCGGGGCTTCCCATCACTTGCCGGGCGTTGGATTCGGGAAGTTGCATCAGGGCCCCGGATATTTCAATCAGCCGGGGACCCAGCAAAGGGTCCTCATAATATTCCAGGGCTTCCCGGCGGTTCTGAAGGGCGTAAAAAGCGGAAGTCTCACTTCTGCCCAATCCCGCGATCTGCGGAAATATAAACCATATCCAGTGCGTCTGTTTCCTTCCGGCCTGTATTTCTGAAAGCGCTGTTGAATAAGCATTTTCCTGAGCCCGTTTATATTTATCCAGGTGGGATGCCATAACGACAAAATTACTTGAATACTAAAAATGAAACCCGTCCAACGGCCCACGGCCCGCGGCTTCCGGCCTCTCCTTTACCCCGGGTATTGTTTTTGATTAGATAAGCCGGACATAGCTTAATTATATCACCTTAAAACGACAAAATGAAAAGGACCGTTGGCCTGGTATTAATTGTATTGGGAATTATCATGCTTATCTGGACAGGTTTTTCTTACACCAAAAGGGAAAAAGTGGTGGACGCGGGTCCTGTACAGATCTCGGCAGACAAAAAGGAGTCTGTAAACTGGCCACCTTATGCCGGGGGTATTCTGCTGCTGGGGGGAATTATCCTGATGGCCACCTCGCGTAAGTCGGAGTAATTACCGGCCTTTCCGACTTCATTCATTGGTGCATGGATGGGAAACGACGCAGATTCTAAATAAAAATCCGTTTCTTAGCCCTGGTAATTTCCTCTCATGCGCCACCCGCGACTGTCTGCAGACCACACCACAAAAGAAACCTCCCGGCTGGAGGCTTTCAGCGACGGTGTATTTGCGATCGCTATCACGCTGCTGGTACTGGAACTTATCGGCATCCGCCACCCGACGGACGGAGAGGGATTGTTCCGTTATTACCTACACCACTGGGAACCTTTCCTGGCTTTCCTTATTGGCTTTTTGACGATCCTTGTCTGCTGGATAAACCACGAACATGTTTTCCGCTTTATCAAAAGAACTGACAGTGGACTGGCCTGGGTCAATGGCTTCGTGCTTCTGATGATCACCGTTACGCCCTTCCCAACCGCCATTGCTGCGGAGTATTTACAGACGGAAGGAAAATTCGCACTGGCCGGATTCGGTCTTAACTATTTCCTCATTTCCATTGCCTCGTACTGGATCTGCAGTTATTCCTATAACCACTCTCTGATCGACGACCATGACCGGGAACTTTTTCATTGTGTCAGACTTACTTACGGCTACAGCATTTTTTATACGCTTGCTGCCTTATTGATTTGCTTTATTTCCATCCCCGTCGCCATCGTTCTCTACCTCCTTCTGTTCTGCGTATTCGCTTTCCCGAAAGAATTTTCAGAATGGCTTTTGAAAAGAAAACAAAGAAGACGGAAGAAGCCAGAAGGCCCTAACCCTTCATAATTACCACTTTAGACCCAAAGGTTCGGCTTTCGGAAAGGGATCTTTTTAACTCATCTGTTGAATATCTGAATAGCTCCGCATTCCACGATTTCTTACCTTTGCACTTCAAAAATTTGAGTATTCATGATTCGTGCTAATAACGTGACCCTTCTTTTTGGAAAACGTGTGCTTTTTGATGAAGTGAACGTCACGTTCACCAAGGGAAACTGCTATGGGGTGATCGGGGCCAACGGAGCCGGAAAATCCACCTTTCTCAAGATCCTTTCCGGTGAAATAGAGCCAACCAAGGGCTCGGTCGAAATCACGCCTGGTCTGCGTATGGCCGTGCTGAAACAGAACCACCGCGAATTCGACGAACAGACCGTCCTGAATACCGTTCTCATGGGCTATAAAAAGCTCTGGGATACCATGCAGGAAAAAGATGCCATCTATCTCAAGGAGGATTTTTCGGAAGAAGATGGCATCCGCGCCGGTCATCTCGAAGCAGAATTCGGTGAAATGGGTGGATATACGGCCGACAGCGACGCCGCTTCCCTTCTGAGTGACCTCGGCGTAAAGGAATCCATGCACCAGCAGCTGCTGAAAGAACTGCCGGGAACAATGAAAGTGCGAGTCCTCCTGGCGCAGGCCATCTTCGGAAATCCCGATATCCTCCTGCTCGATGAGCCTACCAATGACCTCGACGTCGAAACCATCAACTGGCTGGAAAACTTCCTGGCCGACTACGAAAATATTGTGATCGTCGTATCCCATGACCGTCACTTCCTCGATGCGGTTTGTACCCACGTAGCCGACGTCGACCGCCAGAAGATCAAGGCCTTCACCGGTAACTATACATTCTGGTATGAATCCTCCCAGCTGATGGCCCGCCAGCTCAGCGACAAGAACAAGAAGACTGAAGACAAACGCCAGGCCCTGATCGACTTTATCGCACGCTTCTCGGCCAATGCCTCAAAATCCAAGCAGGCCACTTCGAGAAAAAAAGCGTTGGAAAAACTCACGATCGAAGAGATCCAGCCTTCCAACCGCCGCTACCCGGGTATCATTTTCAAACAACAGCGGGAAGTCGGCAACCAGATCCTCAACCTGAAACAACTCTCTAAAACGGCGGAAGACGGCACGGTTCTTTTCTCCGATATTTCTTTCAGCCTGAATAAAGGCGACAAAGTGGCTTTCGTAAGCAGGAACCCGCTCGCGCTTACCCGTTTCTACGAAATCATCACCGGGAAATCCAGGGCAGATAAGGGTTCTTTTGAATGGGGAACCACAGTTACGCATGCCTATCTACCCAATGACAATACGGCCTATTTCACCGACAAGGACCTTAACCTGATGGACTGGCTCCGGCAGTATGTTCCGCCGCACGTGACAGACGTGGACGAACCCTTCCTCCGCGGGTTTTTGGGAAAGATGCTCTTCAGCGGCGACGAAGTGCTGAAAAAGGTCGGCGTACTCAGCGGTGGTGAAAAAGTCCGCTGTATGATCAGCCGCATGATGCTCCAGGATCCCAACGTGGTGCTGCTCGACGAACCGACCAACCACCTCGACCTCGAATCCATCCAGGCTTTCAATGAAAGCATGATGAATTTTAAAGGCGTGGTGATGATCTCGTCACATGACCATACTTTCCTGCAAACCGTTGCCAACCGCGTGATCGAACTGACACCTACGGGTGCCATCGACAGGCTGATGACTTTCGACGAATACCTGGCCGACGAACGCGTGAAGCAACTGAGGGAATCGATGTACGTATCTTCACAGTTAGTGAACGCTTAGTAAATTTTACCCTTTTGGACTATACCATTCCCGATTCCACCCGGATCGGTCACGTGCACTTGAAAGTGGCCGATATTCCGAGATCCCTCACATTCTACCAGGACCTGTTGGGTTTCCAGATCATGCAGTGGTATGGCGACCAGGCCGTTTTCATCTCAGCCGGCGGTTACCATCATCATATCGGGCTCAATACCTGGTATAGTAAAAATGCATCGCCGGCTCCGCGAAACAGTGCCGGTCTCTTTCATACCGCCATTCTTTATCCCACGCGAAAAGACCTTGCCCGGATCCTGAAACGGCTGGTCGATGTCTCTTATCCGCTGACGGGTCTCTCTGATCACGGCGTTTCAGAAGCCATTTATATGGATGATCCGGACGGAAATGGCGTGGAATTGTATTGGGACCGCCCTAAAGAACAATGGCCGGTGGACGACAAAGGAAACCTGCGGATGATAACAGAACCGCTCGACGTTCGCAGCCTGATGGCTGAACTGAACGGATGACACAATAAATGACCCGATTCAGCATTTTAAGAAAAACCCTTTTGATTGGCCCGATGGTTGCTTATAGGATTGATTCTGTGCGGGTTGTTGACTAAAATCAATGCCCAGCAACCGGGTGTCGGACCACCGGTTCCCTCCAAGATCAGCTCCAACCTTCACCGTAAATACGTTCCCGTCTCTTCTGCTCCGGTCAAACTCGATTCTCTCAGCCTGGTTCCGGGCAGCGTATCCATTACCGGCATACCCGACAGCCTCTATCAAATCGACGACGTTCATTCCACTTTAACCTGGAAGAAAAGACCAAATCTCGACTCGGTCTTTATACGCTACAGGGTATTCCCATACCAGTTTAACGGTGTGGTGCAGCGACTGCAATATGAAAAGGTGATGGACAAATTCGTCATACAGCCCTCGGCTTATACCAAAGACTCGCGGTATAACGAAGACAACTTTTTCAACTTTGGCAACATAACCTACAATGGTAGTTTCGGCCGGGCACTGTCGTTCGGGAATTCACAGGACGCCGTCGTCACTTCGAACCTGAACCTGCAGATCAGCGGCTATCTCGCCGACAGCATCGAACTCGCCGCTGCCATAACGGACAACAATATTCCCATTCAGCCCGACGGTACCACCGCCGAGCTCAGCGATTTCGACCAGATCTATATCCAGTTCAAGAAAAAGAACTGGGCGCTGCGGATGGGCGACATTGACCTGCGGCAGACGGACAACTATTTTCTTTCTTTCTACAAACGTCTGCGCGGTGGTTCCTTCGAAACAGCCACGCGCATCTCAGACAATGTGTCAAATAAATTCCTCATCAGCGGATCGGTCGCCAAAGGCAAATTCACCCGCAACATCTTTCAGGGCCAGGAAGGAAACCAGGGTCCTTACCGCCTGCAGGGAGCGAACAATGAACTCTATTTCATCGTGCTCGCAGGTACCGAAAAAGTCTATATCGACGGCATGCTCCTGCAACGCGGCGAAGACCAGGACTATGTCATCAACTACAATACCGCGGAGATCAGCTTCACCCCGAAACGCATGATCACCAAAGACAGCCGTATACAGGTAGAATTCGAATATGCGAATCAGTCTTATCTGAACGTGAATCTCTATGTCTCCGACCAGGTGGAGTTCAACAAAAAACTGCGTCTGCGTGCGGCCATATTCAGCAACAGCGATGCACGCAATTCGCCGATTGGTCAGTCGCTCGATGATGGAAGGAAAAAATTCCTGAATGCGATCGGTGACAGTATTCAGAAAGCGTTCTATCCCGTGGCGCCGCTGGACACCGGACTAAGCGGTCATATTCTCTATCGTAAAATGGACACCACCTTTATTTCGAGAGAAGGGCTGGTTACACACGATTCCATCTATGTCGTATCGGGCGACAAAAATTATCCGCTCTATAATCTTTCTTTCACCAGCGTGGGTCAGGGCCTGGGAAATTATGTGCTCAGCTCGCAGGGCCTCAATGGCAACGTTTATGTTTGGATAGCGCCCGTCAATGGTATCCTGCAGGGTCAGTTTGAAGCTGCCGAGTTCCTCACTACGCCCAAGACGCAACAGGTGATCGCCGGCGGACTCGATTACGAAGTATCCAAAGAAACAACGGTCTCTGCGGAGCTGGCCCGAAGCCGTTACGACGTGAATACGCTATCAACGAAAGACAAGGGCAACGATGCGGGTAACGCGGTTAAATTCACCCTGAGAAACCTTCATTTCATCAGGGAAACCATGCCCGGATGGGCCATCAGTTCCTACCTGAACTACGAGTACAACGATATCCGTTTCTCGCCACTGGAACCTATCCGCCCGGTTGAATTTCTGCGTGACTGGGGTCTTCCCCTGCAGCTTCCAAAGGCAAATGAAACTTATTACAAAGCAGCGTTCAAACTCACCGACCCGCGCAAGAACAGCATCCGCTATGAACTTGCAGGGTATAACCGGAACAATGATTTTTCCGGCATCAGAAATCTTATTGGGAATACGACCGATATCGGTACCTGGCATTTCAACGATGAACTGAGTCTTACGATCGACCGCGGATCCATCAACAACGGTTATTTCCTCCGGCCGACGGCTGACATTTCCAAAACATTAAAAAAATGGGGCGGCTACCTGGCAGGCGTTAATTTTTCGATGGAAAGAAATGATCAGCGCAACAAACAGACGGATTCTGTAACCACCGACAGTTATTCTTTCACGATCCTCCAGGCATATTTTAAATCGCCCGACAGAAAGCCCAACAAATGGGGTGTCACTTATTTCTGGCGTCAGGATGCCTATCCCTATGGCGGAAATCTGGCTGTGGCCAACAGGAGCCAGAATGTCAACGTATATACCGAGCTCACCAAAAATAAAAATGAGCAGGTGCGCATCACGGCCACTTATCGCAACCTGCAGGTGGTGAATGCAGCCGTAACAACGCAGCAGGCAGACAACAGCCTGCTCACCCGCCTCGAATATGCAATGCATGAATTCAGGAACATGCTGTCGGGAAATATTTTATATGAAGTAGGATCCGGTCAGGAACAGAAAAGAAATTATACCTATGTGGCTGTTCCCGCCGGCACGGGTCAGTATACCTGGATCGACCTCAACAACGACGGCATCCAACAGCTGAATGAGTTTGTGATCGCGCAGTTTTCGGATCAGGCAACCTATATCAGGATCTATACACCTACCAATGATTTTGTAAAAGCGAATTACAATACGTTTAACTATAGTGTCACGATCAATCCAAAAATGTTTTTTGGAAACCGCGCAAAGGGCTTTAAGAACTTTTTGTCGAACCTGTATTTCCAGACTTCCCTGCAGCTGAATCAGAAGGAACTGGCTTCCGGATTTGTACAACTCAATCCGTTCAAAGCGCCTTTGAACGACACGTCGCTGATCAGCCGGAGCTCTATATTCGTAAATACTTTCTCTTTTAATAAGCTCGATCCCCACTGGGGCTTCGACATCAGTAACAACAGGAATGTGGCCAAAGCGCTGCTTACCTACGGTTACCAGACTCAAACGCTCGACGAGTGGACCCTGAGAACAAGATGGAATCTCAGCCGTAACTTCCTGCTGAATGCCATATTCAAAAAAGGAAACAATTACCTGTTCTCCACCAACAAGAGTTTTGATAACAGCAATTACAGTATTTCTGAATATTCCATAGCGCCCGACATAAGCTACACCTGGCATGCTAACCTGCGTGTGGGAGTCGGCTATATGTATAATCCGCAGAAAAATGACCCCCTGTACGGCGGTGAAACCTCTTATTCGAGTTCTGTCAACACGGACGTGAAATATAATATCGTGCAGAACACGTCTATACAGGCCCGGTTTACTTTTAACGACATCGTTTACCAGGGAGCGACCAACACGACCGTAAGCTATATCCTGCTCGACGGACTCCTTCCGGGCAAAAACTATCTCTGGAATCTCGACCTCACCAAAAAACTCGGCAGCTTCCTCGAACTCAACATCGCTTACGAAGGACGTAAACCCGGCGAAGGACATGTGATTCATACCGGCCGTGCTTCGATCAGGGCGATTTTGTAGTGTATGGTGTATGGTTTATAGTTTATGGTTTTTTTAATCTTCCATACACCATTAACCATATACCATAAACCGTAAAGATGATTTTATAGTGTATGGTTTATAGTTTATGGTTTTTTTAATCTTCCATACACCATTAACCATATACCATAAACCGTAAAGACGATTTTGTAGTGTATGGTGTATGGTTTATAGTTTATGGTTTTTTTAATCTGCCATATACCATTAACCATATACCATAAACCATAAAGACCTTAGCTTTGCGAAAACGAACGCAATGCCAGGTGGAAACGAAAAAAATACCTTCGATGCGATTGTCATCGGATCGGGGATCAGTGGCGGATGGGCCGCAAAAGAATTATGCGATCTGGGACTGAAAACCCTCGTGCTGGAGAGAGGCAGAAATATTACGCACATAAAGGATTATCCCACGGCGACCATGAATCCGTGGGATTTCGAACACCGGGGCGCCAATCCCGACGCTCTAAAAAAGGCCAACCCCGTCATCAGCAAATGCTACGCCTGGGGTGAAGACACTTACCAGTTTTTCGTGAAGGATGCCGAGCATCCTTATGTACAGGAAAAACCGTTCGACTGGATCCGGGGATACCAGGTCGGCGGAAAATCGATCATGTGGGGAAGGGCCTGTCAGCGCTGGAGCGACTTCGAATTCACTTCTCCGCTGAGATACGGCTATGCGATCGACTGGCCGATCCGATACAAAGACGTGGCTCCCTGGTACAGTCATGTTGAAAAATTTGCGGGTATCTGCGGAAGCAGGGACGGGCTCGAGGCCATGCCCGACGGAGACTATCTGCCGCCCTTCGAAATGAGTTGCGTGGAAGAAGAGATCAAAAAAAAGATCAGCGAAAACTATCCTGACCGTTTCATGGTCCACAGCCGCTGGGCGCATCTTACCAAACCCAATCCGATTCATCTGGAACAGGGGAGGGGACAATGCCAGGCGCGTGATCTCTGCACGCGCGGATGTCCTTACGGAGGATATTTCAGTTCCGTATCGTCAACCCTTCCCTGGGCGATGAAAACAGGCAACCTTACCATGCGCCCCTTCTCCGTCGTTCATTCGATCATCTACGATGAAAAAAAGGGGAGGGCCAGCGGCGTGCGCATTGTCGACGCCAACACCCACGAATTCGTCGATTACTTTGCGCGCGTGATTTTTGTGAACGCAGCCTGTCTGAATACCAATCTCATTTTGCTGAATTCCGTTTCCTCCCGTTTCCCGAATGGCCTCGGCAACGACAATGGTCTGCTCGGTAAATACATGTCCTTTCACAACTACCGTGGCAGCGCATCGGGCGAATACCCCGGATTTGAAGATAAGTATACCTATGGCCGGAATCCGGCCCAGCCCATCATTGCAAACTACCGCAACCTGAAGAAGATCGATACCGACTATATCGGTGGCTTCGTCACCTTCGTCTGGTCAAGGCGTAGTGCGGCTGCTTTCCAGGGCACACCCGACGGCATCGGAGATTCACTGAAATCCGTATTGACCGAACCGGGTCCCTGGCAGACCGGCATGTATATGCAGGGTGAAGTGATCCCGAGGGAGTCCAATCATGTACGTCTTAGTAAAGACCTTAAAGATCCCTGGGGAATCCCTCAGCTCATTACTTCTATCGGTTACGATGACAACGCGGATAAAATGGTAGGGGATTTTATGACGCAGAGTGCCGAAATGCTGGAGAAAGCGGGCGCAAAAAATATCCGCACCCACGATTCGAAACAGGCGCCGGGCCTGGATATCCACGAGATGGGGGGATGCCGCATGGGAAAGAATCCATCCGATTCATTGCTGAATGAATGGAACCAGATGCATCACTGTAAAAATGTTTTTGTCACCGACGGCGCCTGCATGACGAGTACGGGCACCCAGAGTCCGTCGGTATTTTATATGGCCCTGACCGCCCGCGCCGCGCATCACGCAGCAGAAGAGATGAAGAAGGGAAATTTGTGATGGTGTATGGTGTATAGTTAATGGTGTATGGTGTATGGTTTATTGTTTTCCCATCTACCATAAACCATATGCCATAAACTATCAAAACCTGAAATGCAATCCCGCCTGCACCGGCAGCGCCCAGAGGCTGTAGGCGATCAGGTCGCTCTTGTTGTTGAAATATTCTCCCATGAAACTGGCGCTGACGCCTACGTGACAATTGAAATAATAGGCGATTCCAAATTTCAATCCTGCTGTAAAATCCCCTTTCAGATTGGGCGTGGTGGTAAGCGTTGTCGTTCCGTTGGTGATCTTGCCATTGGTCGGTATCGAATAACCGAAGGAAAGATTTACGCTGGTCTGCCAGCCGATCGGCTTGCCGAAATTGAATTTTCCGAAAAGCTGTATCGGGATAATAGGCTTGGCAAGATAAACGGTATTATAAGTGCCCGGAACCCATCCCGGATAGTTCACGTCGTCCTGGTAAGAAAGCACTACATAAGCGGCCGAGATACCCAACTGGAACCAATGTGTGATGATACGGGAGACTTCCACCGTAGCGGTCATCTGCGAGCCGTTGGTCTGCGTATGGGCGACGGGATCATCCAGCCTCGGTACACTGTTGAAAGATTTTCCTCCCTCTATCGAAACCTCCCATTTGTTATCGCATTCGGGTTGTTCTTCCGGCTCCTTCTTTTCATACACCGTATCGGCCAATACGTAGTGCAGGGGCTGCGTGGTATCGGTCTGACGGGCTGAATCTGCTGCGATCGGCACCCGCAGGGTGCTGTCGCGGCAAAGACTATAAGATTTAAATGCTGAATCGGGTTTTGCCGGTATGATCAGGCGGTCTTTGAAGTGAACAGTAGTATCCTTGTGTTTGATCAGGGATACGGCCGTATCCCATACGTGTCCCTTTCTTTCAGAAGGAGTAAGCCAGGCTTTATAATGATTGATGCTGACGTTCACCTTTCTTTCAACTGAATCCTTAGTCTGCCGCATGGACGGTGTAACGGGCTGAACCGTTACCACACGGCAGCAGTTGTTGTTTTTTCCTCCAGCGGGCACGACACCACCCACACCGGCCCCGCCTGCCCCGCCGACCGGAACATCCGCATTAGGATAAAATGCGTTTCCGCAGGTAAAAAGGATATAGAGATAGCAGCCGTCTTTATTTATCAGTTTCCAGGCTTCCACACCTTCGGGTGCTTCATTTGCCGGATTGAGGATAACGTAATCGTAGTTCAGAACATTGGTTTCCCTGTTGAAAAAGCCGAGATTACCGACCGTGCCGGGAGTGATATATACCTTCCGGATGTTTTTCAGACTGAGATCCTTATACCCGCGGGGAAATCCTGAATTTTTCAGCAGCAGATCGAAAGCGGGAAAGGTCCGGTTGTATTTACGCTGTTGTGCAGGATCGTTGATCGATTTGAGAAAGGCCTCCGGCGTGGTGATTCCGTTCATCCTCTGCAGGAAGGGAAACTGGGGATGCCGGCCGAGCGGATCGGTGAACAGTTTAGGTTCATCGCCCTTATGAAATATATAAAGCCGGGAATGCTGATAACAAGGTTTCTGGGCTAAAACGGTACCGACGGTGATAATCAAAAAGAAGGTTATAAGGGCGCGCATCAACAGGATTTTAGGTTTAACAAGCCTGACAATCAGAAGGGAAACGTAAAAACCCGTGGTTTCTTATATTTCTGTCCGAAAATGGGAAAATATCTGAAAGAACCAGAAGCCACCGGTAAGGGCAAAAAAAAAGCGTCCCGGTTATTGTGACCGGGACGCGTTATATAGAGAGACTTAACCCTTATCCAAAGATTCCGCCTTTCTTGAGTTCTTTGGAGTCTTCGCCAATCTTGAAACCATTGTGGTAGATTTCAATTTTGTAAACTCCTACCTTGAATTCACCGGATTGTTTCCATGCGAACTGTACGGATTTAGTTTTACCTGCTTCGATGTCTACAGGCACTTTCGCTGTGTAGATCTTGTCTCCTTCATCGCGGCTGGCGAAGGTTCCTGAACCCAGGGCGGGAACAGAGATCGGCTTGCCATCGGGACCGGTGATGCATACATATACATCGGTCTGTCCTGTCTGGGCAATACGGTTGTTTACGTCAAAGGCGATGATGAGCTTATCAACTTTCTTGTAGTTGGTAGTTACTTTTTCTTTGCCGTTCTTCTTGTCCTTTACCGGAGTAATGGAAATGTTGGAGGCATTGAGCGTAGAAGCGATGTCTACTTTCTTTTCCAGTTCATCCTTCTGCGTGTTGGTTGTCTGCAGATCGGAAGTGAGCTTTTCTTTATCAGCAGTCAGCTGTGTCTTGTCGGCAGTAAGCTGCTGGTTGGAAGCAGTAAGATCAGCAACCTGTTTCTGAAGATCAGAGATCTTGTTGTTCAGGTCAGCGATCAGTTCCTTAGCGCGGCTAAGTTCTGCTGCTGTTGCATTTTTCTTGTTCAGGATGCTTCTGATTTCCGCCTTTTTCTTGGAGATATCAGTGTTAGCGGAAGAAAGCTGCGACTGCAGGCGGTTGTTGGTGCCTGTCAGTGAATCCAGACGAACGAGGGCGTCATCGAAATTCTTCTGGAGGGCGCCTTTTTCATCTGTTACTTTAGCAATCTGTGTCTGCTGGCTCTGTTGAACCTGTTCCTGTTTGTTATTGTTCCATAACAGATAACCCCAGGTGCCGAGGAATCCTGCAGCCAGTAAACCGATAACCAGATTTTTGAAATCCTTCTTCGGTGGCTGACTCTGAGGAGTCGCTGACGGATAATTGGTTGTGCTCATGGTTTGATTTTTATTTTTAAAATTTTGATTTTCCCGGAAATTGGCTGGTTTAGGCAGTTTCCAGCGTCAGTTAAACGAAAAACGTGCCAATTTTAGGTTTATGCACCGGCCTGTTCATAAAATCCCGAAAAAATGCATCTATTCCGGTCTCATTTTCAGTCTTTTATGATCTTCCTGCCGAAACCGTGCCCGGGACTTATCTTGCGGCCAAATGAGTGCATTTGTCTACTGAAAAAATCATTGGTGACTGGAAGAAAAAGCGTTTCAAACCGGTGTACTGGCTTGAAGGTGAAGAAGAGTTTTTTATCAATGAACTGATGGATTATGCGGAACATCATATCCTGCCGGAAGAAGAGAAAGCCTTTAATCTCTCCGTCTTTTACGGAAAGGATGCCGACTGGACGGCCGTGATCAATGCCTGCCGCCGCTATCCCATGTTTGCGGAAAAGCAGGTCGTGTTGCTCAAGGAAGCTCAGCAGATGCGCGACATTCTGAAACTGGAGCCCTACATCCAGAAGCCGCTGGAGTCAACGGTTTTCGTGGTTTCCTATAAGGACAAGAAAGTGGACGCACGTACGAAATTCGCCAAACTGATCAAAGAAAAAGGCGAGTTGCTGTCCACCAAAAAGATCTATGAAAGCCAGCTGCCGGAATGGATCACGGGACAGGTAAATGAACGGGGACTTACCATCACTCCACGGGCTATGAGTCTGCTGATTGATCATATTGGAAATGACCTGACGCGCATCAAAAGCGAATTGGAAAAGATAACCATCAACCTGGGCGGCCGTACTTCCATCAGGGAAGAGGATATCGAAAACTTCGTTGGGATCAGTAAGGAATTTAATGTGTTTGAACTGCAGAATGCACTGGCGCGAAAGGACCTGCCGAAAGCCATCCGGATCATCCTCTATTTCGAAAGTAATCCCAAGGCAGCGCCCGTACAACTCGTTCTTCCGGCGCTCTATGCCTTCTTCAGCAAATTATATATCCTGTTCAGTCTTCCGAACCCCGACGAGAAAACGGCCGCCGCCGCACTGGGCGTATCTCCGTTTTTCATAAAAGATTATCTGACGGCCGCCCGGAACTATGGATTTTCCGGAACGGAAAATGCCATCCTCCTGCTGCAGCGTTATAATTTGAAAAGCATTGGTGTCGGCGTAACCTCCATGGAAGACGGAGAATTGCTGAAGGAACTGGTGATAAAACTCATGGCCTGACTTCCCTGGCCGCTTCACTGTCCCTGAACAGCTGTGCTTTCAGTTCTTCAAGTCCTTCGAATTTCTGTTCCGGACGGAGGAACTTTTTAACGAAAACGCGGAGTGTTTTTCCATAAATATCCCGGTCGAAATCCAGCAGGTTTACTTCCACCAGATGCTTTTTCCCGCCCACCGTTGGCCGGTACCCGATATTCATCATGGCCATATGGCGCCTTTCAGGTTCGTCCATGATCACGGCATCCACGGCATAGACGCCGTCGCCCGGGATCAGTTTTCTTTCATCGGCCTTGGCAAGATTGGCGGTTGGAAATCCAAGCGTGCGGCCCAACTTATTGCCTTCCACTACCACACCACTGAAGAAAAAAGTATAGCCCAGCAGGTGATTGGCTGTTTCCAGGTCCCCGCTCTCGATGGCTTTGCGAATCCTCGTGGAGCTGACTGAAATAGAATCCAGCAGGTGCGCGGAAATTTCCTGCAATTGATAACCATGGAGGACAGATTGCTCTTTAAGCAGGGCAAAGTTGCCCGACCTGTCTTTGCCGAAATGATGATCGTACCCGATGATCAGCGTATGGGGTTTAAAATGGCGGACGAGAAATTCACGGATGTAATCCTCTCCGGAAAGCCGGGCAAAGGATTCGGTAAAAGGAACGATCACCAGGCAGTCGATCCCTTTGGTCGACAACAACTCGATTTTTTCATCCAGCGTATTGATCATCCGGATCGGGGAGGAGGACTGGATAACGGTTCGGGGATGCGGATCGAATGTAATGATGACTGTCTTTCCCTTCACTTCGGCAGCCCTTCTTTTCATCTGGGCAAGCACCTGCTGGTGGCCGGTATGCACTCCGTCAAAGGTTCCGATCGTGACCACGGCATTCTCAAAGAGGGGAAGAAACTCGGTATTCCGGTAAACCTGCATAATTAAAATCTGCTGCGAAATTATAGAAACGGGGCTTATGCATGTTTGGGAATTCTGATTACCCGGCGTTTCAATTAGCTTTGCGCCAGAAAATAACCCTTCATGTCTCTCTATTCCCGTCGCGGAGTATCGGCCCAGAAAGAAGAAGTGCATCAGGCGACCGCCTCGCTTGACAAAGGCCTCTATCCATATGCTTTCTGTAAGGTCTATGAAGATTTTCTGGGAGGAGATCCCGAATGGATCAATATCATGCATGCCGACGGCGCGGGAACCAAGAGTATCCTGGCCTACCTGTACTGGAAAGAGACAGGAGACCTGGCGGTCTGGAAAGACATTGCAAGGGATGCGGTGGCCATGAACCTCGACGATCTGCTCTGCGTGGGTATTTGCGATAACCTTCTCTTTTCTTCTACTATCGACCGCAATAAATCCAGGATCCCCGGTGAAGTTCTGCAGGCTGTTATCGAAGGCACTCAGGAATTCTTTGATGAACTGGCCGGATATGGCGTCGGGATAAAGTTTCTTGGTGGAGAAACTGCCGATGTGGGTGACCTTGTACGCACCATCGCGGTAAACGGAACGATGGCGGCCCGCTGGCCTAAATCAGGGATAATTACCAATGAAAATATTCAGCCCGGCGACCTGATCATCGGATTGTCCTCCAGCGGTCAGTCGGAATATGAAAGCAGGTACAACAGCGGCATCGGCAGCAACGGCCTTACCAGTGCCCGGCACGACGTGCTGGATTCCGCCTATGGAACTGACTATCCTGAGTCGGTCGAACCAACGCTCGATAAGGAAGTGATCTATACCGGCTCTTATAAGCTGACGGATACACAACTCACGGAAACGGGCGAACGGGTGGAGATCGGCAAACTGCTGCTGAGCCCCACCCGGACCTATGCACCCGTTGTCAACGCGCTGGTAAAAAAACATTTTAAAGAACTGCATGGTATGATCCACAGCAGCGGGGGAGGGCAGACCAAGTGCCTGAAATATCTCCCCGGCCCTATGCGGATCGTCAAGGACAATCTGTTCAAACCGCCCGTCATCTTCGACCTGATCCGCCAGTCTTCGCATGCAGATGACCGTGAGATGTACCAGGTATTCAATATGGGTCAGCGTCTGGAAATTTATACCAGTGCTTCAGCCGCAGAAGATATTATCCCCGAGATCCGTTCCTTTGGCATCAGTGCACAGATCATCGGCAGGGTGGAAGCTTCCGTCACCAAAGAACTCCTGATCGATACGGGCAAAAACAGGATCGCTTATTAGTTTCTGTTTTCAGCATTACCGGATATCACCTGACTGTTCTTTTCTTTCTCAAACTGCTGGATTCCTTTTAATATGTCCCTGGCAATTTTTTCCTGGCTTTGTTTGTCGGTCAGGTACCGCAGGTCGGCGGGATTATTCATATTGCCGCATTCGATCAGCAGCGAAGGCACGGTTGCTTTTTCGAGTATCCGGATGGACTGGTCTCTCTGCTTCAGTTCGCCGGCAACGGTATAATCGGGCCTGATGGCATCGGTCATCAGGGTTCCGAAAAGAGCCGATTTCTCGTGCGTCGCACTCGCGACGCCGGGGATATAAATCTCGAAGCCGGTATAAGCATTCGCCTCCTGTGTATAGTTGGCATGAATGGATATGAACAGGTCAGCCTTTTCTTTTTCAGGCAGGGTGGCAAGCCAGTCCAGGGATTCCCGCAGATCATTGCTGCCTGGAGAAACATCTTTATCTCGGGAAAGAACTACCTCCACATGGTATTCGGGAGCCAGCTCGTGAATCTTTTTGGCAATGTCCAGGTTGATATTTTTCTCCAGCACATCGCCGGCCCGGGAGCCCGAAAAACTTCCTCCATGACCCGCATCGACGACTACGCGAATGGTTTTATCATGGGAGAGTAGATGATTTTTTCTGAAAGAAAACAATCCGATAGTAAGGATGAGCAGCGGAATGATCATCATCCGCGTAAAAAGGCTTTTTCCGGGGTTGGTTGACTTGGTCATCATGGCAATTCTTCGTTTTATTAGATTTTTAAAAAATGGATGCGTAACGGGAGAGTGCTTACCTGAAGCTTTCTGCAACAGGAGGCAGGCATAGGCGAGACGGTCATTTCCTGAGCTGGCGTATTCATCCGCGCCGTATTCATGGATAACCCGGAGCTCTCTGCGGATCAGGTGAAGGAACGGATTGAACCAATAGACCAGGTTGAGGATTTCCATGATCAGCAGGTCGGTGGAATGGCGTTGTCTGACATGGAAAATCTCATGACGCAGCATTTGTACGCCTGTTTCCGATTCCATGTCCTGTTGCCTGTCCCAGAATATGGACCGGAAAAAAGAAAACGGCGTTCCTTTTTCAGAAACGAAATAGATTCTGGCTTCCTGCAAAGTCACGGACGGAACTCCGCGGCGCAGGTTCAAAACCTGCCTCAGGTTCAGGATAAGGCGTACCAAAAGCGTTACCGATACGAGGCAGAAGAGACATTTTGCAATAAGGAGCCAGGAAAAATGAATGGCTCCGGGCTGGTTTGCATATACAGTAAACACTTCTTCCATCCGACCCTGGGCAATTCCCAGGATTCTGATGGGCTGATTCAGCCTGTCATCCCAGCTTGCAGGCAGGTTTAGGCGGAGTGCCGGGAGCGAAAGGCTTAAAAAAGGAATGCTGAGCAGGTAAAAGCGGTTAAAGTCATGAAAGAACCGGTTCCTCAGCAACAACCAATAATACCCGAAGAGAATGGCAGTAACCAGGAGGGTGTTCAGGATATAGGTTATCATGGTTTTTTGGGTTTGGCATTTTGAATCTGCAGAAGCAGCTGTTCCAGTTCGGCTTCGCTGAGTTTTTGTTCGCTGATGAAATGGGAGACCAGTCTCGCCGGAGACCCGTCGAAATAACCCCGGACAAGCTGGTTGGCTGACCTCTTACCGTAATCTGCCTGGCTGATCAGGGGTTTATAAAGGTTGTTCCGGCCGTGCACCTGGTACTCCACAAAACCTTTTTCAACAAGGATCTTCAGCAGGGTGGCTATCGTATTGGAATGAGGTTTGGGGTCCGGTGTTGCTTCAATAATTTCTTTAAGGAATCCTTTTCCAAGCTTCCACAGGACCTGCATGACCTGTTCTTCCGCCTTGGTGAGTGTCTTGGATGTCATGTGATATGGTTGATGATTGTCAAAATCCGCTACCCTTCTGCATTTGACAGGTATCAGGGCCTGATTTTTGATATAACTAATTTGTTAGTTTATAGAACGAATATATAACTAAAAAATTAGTTTTACCAAATTTTATGTTTTTTAAAGCGGCAAGCGCTATGAAGTTCCGCAAATGGGTGTTACTTTCGTGCCAGTTCACCCCCGGTGACGAGATAATCTTACCCTATTCAACTTTTCCGCGATTTGCATTGTTATTCAGTTGATTTTTACCCGGCAAAGACATTTGTCCACTAATTATTTTACCCATTATGAGGCAACTTAAAATTGCTACACAGATTACAAATCGCGATTCGCAGGCGGTTGAAAAGTATTTACAGGAAATTTCAAAGATCTCCATGATCACTCCGGAAGAGGAAACGATTCTGGCTCAGCGGATTAAAATGGGAGATCAGAAGGCATTGGACAAACTGGCCCAGTCAAACCTTCGTTTTGTGGTTTCTGTGGCTAAACAATATCAGCACCAGGGTCTTTCCCTGAGTGACCTGATCAATGAAGGAAACCTGGGTCTGATCAAAGCTGCCCAGCGTTTTGATGAAACCAAGGGTTTTAAATTTATCTCTTACGCAGTATGGTGGATCCGCCAGTCTATTTTACAGGCTTTGGCCGAACAGGGCAGACTGGTCCGCCTTCCACAGAATAAGATCGGAACCTATAATAAGGCCAACAAAGCTTATATGGCTTTCGAACAGGAACATGAAAGAGAGCCAAGCACCGAAGAGCTGGCTGAACTCCTGGAGATGAGCGAAACGGAAATCAACAATATTTTCCAGAGCAATACGCGTCACAGTTCCCTGGATGCACCGGTTCACGAAGCGGAAGACGTGGCCATGGGCGACCTGCTCGAAGGCGGCGACGATACAGATGACGACGTGATGAAGGATTCGCTGCGCGCAGAAATAC
>Ga0207691_10000146_pt1 | contig 65228 bp, 53 predicted proteins | sample KBSM13metaG_FD_184327 | JGI IMG/M metagenome (GOLD analysis project Ga0207691, IMG submission 184327) | Miscanthus rhizosphere microbial communities from Kellogg Biological Station, Michigan, USA - KBS M1-3 metaG (SPAdes) (version 2) | ecosystem: Host-associated > Plants > Roots > Rhizosphere >...
CCAATGGCTTCATCCACCGCGTCTAGCCCCGGAATACGCCGCAAAAAGATCTCACGGCGTTTCGCGGCATAAATCGATCCGGCCAGAACCGCCCCGAACAGCAACACGACCAGAAGATTATTCACGGCGTTCCAATTGACCCAGTTCGGCTCCGGAATCGCCTGGACCACCGGCGAATCCGCGTGCGCTTGCCCTTTCACCGCCGAAACCGTGAAAGAGTACGTCCTCCCATTTTTTAGTTCCAGACCTTTGCCAGACTTCACCGGAAAGTAATGGTCGCCACGGTCAGCCGGCCGCGTCCACCAGGGCAATTTCGCATCCCGAACGTACCGGGTGTCGGAAGGAAACTCGGCTATCACTTTTGCGTCTGGCCCTCGTGCCGCTTCTTCAGATTCCCGCATGCGAATTGAATAGCGCACGCCAGGCCCGTCATAGGGCGAAGCGGACCAGACTAACGCAATGACCCCGCCCGCATCGCTGGGCGCGTCAAAGGCTCTGACCTGTTGAGGGGGCGAAATGGTTTCCTGAGCAAGTGCGATCGCTGGGAAAATCCCAAAAGCGATCGTCACAAGGGCAAGATGCGTCACGAGGCGGCGTGCATGAGAGAACATGCGGTCCAGCAATTTCACCCTTCGATAATTTCTACGTTGGCGCGTGGAATCGTAACGACCGCATTGTCGGAAAACTTAACCTGGAGCACACGGACTTCGCTTTCGGTTTCAATTTTGGTCAACTCCGGCGGCAGCCCGACGACCTGGCCTAATCGCCCGAATTGCGGATCGCGAATAATGCGCACCTGATCTCCGATTTTGAGACCGGTCGGTCCTTCTGCATTTGCGTCGCCGGGAGCAGACTGAGGGGCCACGGTTTGATCCGCACGGGAAATAATGATCTCGGGACGGATCACGCCGGCCCGGATTTGCGTCGCCCCGGAGATCGACGCCTTTTGTCCGACGTGGGCCTTCAAGAGCGTGAAGGTTTTTGAGGCCATCGGAATGGTCCCGAATCCCTCGGTGATCACCAAGGTGAACCCAACGCGCTCCGTTCCCGTGATCGCAACGCCGAGATCGTAGCCCAGAAGTTCGCGCAAATCTTTATCGTGGATCCCCCCGATCACCAGAGCCGCCACACCGACTTCACGCGCCCGTTTCATCGTCTCGGCGCCGAGAAACGCCCCCCCGACAACAATCTTCCCTTTCATCGACGGCACGAGCTGCGACGGCGCCAACACTTCATCCGGCGACGAGGCCGCCATGGTCAGTTCGCCCCAGGTTTCTCCGCCGATGCCAAAAATGCCTTGAATCAACGTGCAGGTGGCTTCGACCGTGACGCCTTGATACGGGTGGACTTCAACCACGCGCCCATCGATGTATCCCAACAAATCCAACGACCGCGGGGGCTCCCGCAACAGCACTTGCCCCGTGACTGTCGAGGCGGATTCCAGCGTTCCATCGATCGGCGAGCGCACTTCGGTTTTAAACCACTTGATGAGCGGTTTGTTTTCTGCGACGACTTCATCCCGTTGCACCTTCTCGCCCGCTTTCTTGATCAAGTATTCGTTGATCTCGTCGGGAGCCGCCCCGAGCAAGTTGGCCACATTCAGCGGATGTACTTTGCCCGGTAGTTCCGTTCGCGCCACCACCGTCTCCGATCCAACCTGATCTCCGTTTTGCACAAGAACGGTGCCGGGAATGGGTAGCAGCCGCCGCTTACGGATGACGGTGCGCTCGGTGACGGTGAGGCCTGGTGTATATGAATGTCCCATATCAGGCTGCCAAAAAGGGCCTCATTGCACCCACCCTACCCGGGCGCGCCAAGACGCTCCCCTGCCCAACCTGCGTTCTCGGTCGGTTGGACTCCTCACGTACCAACCCGTACGCTGTAGCGTCCACGCTCCCTGCGGCCTTGGCCGGAAAAAAACGCGTCTTGGCGCGGCTGGGGCTGGAGGGTGAGATCACCGACCTTTTTGAGCAGACTGAACTCTGCACCTACGGATTTCACGTTCATTTCGGATAAAGCTCCACCGTTTTATACCAACGACTCAATGCAGAGACCCGCATTTGTTGGTCCACAGGTAATTGGAGGGGGCGTCCTCGGCCATCCAAGAGTAGACCCACCACGCCGCCCTTGAGTGAGCGCGTGCTCGCGTTACCCTTGCCCTCACCCACATCCACGCCCTTGGCTGGTCGTAATTCGATCTTCGCCTGTTCGTCTAGGCTGAGAGACATCAGCTTCAATTCGCCGAACGCGAGAGATCCGCTCTCCGTGCCCCGCCCGCCCTCGAACGTGATAGTGTACGCCAGACACTGGTCGCCGTCCTTGCCTTGTCCAATCGGCGCCACGCACGTTCCCAGATAGACAAGACAATCTTTGACGAAGACCTCGGTCGCCGCCTGCTCGTTGACCGTCGACAAGACTCCAAGATGGGGCATCATAAAAATGCTATCGACCGCCAACGTCGTGACCCCCAGCGGTTGATACGCATCGACCATCATCAGCATCGACTGAACGCGGCGCGGCGCATGAGACAGGATGCCGCCGCTGCCGACGATCAAATCCAATTTCAGCATGTCGATGAGCGTACTGCCCGAGCCTTTTTGTTCGAAAATGTCGGAGATGGTGCGTTCTTGTTGAACGCCCTTGAGCCCCGTCGCCAACGACTTGTGATGATCCAATGCCAAGCGCAATGCTTCGCGGGAAATCGCGTGCTCGATTTGCAATTCATCGAGCGTTTGGGGAATCGTCGTCGGGCGGATCATCTTGTTCTTAATCCGATTCCGCAACGTTTGTTCTTCAATGGAAAACGGCACCCACCGCATGATGTTCGCCAAGCCTGCCTCGGTGAGGACGTTGGAAATACTGTATGACATGCCGAGATTCGCGCTCACGGTCCGGTTGAACACACCATTGAATACGGAAAACACGTCGGTGGTCGCGCCGCCGATATCCACTCCGATCAGGTTGATTCCGTCGCGACGTGCGAGGCTTTCCATGATCATTCCCACGGCAGCGGGCGTCGGAATAATTGGGGCGCCGGCCCACGAGATAAGCTTCTTGTATCCTGGCGCCTGAGCCATGACGTGTTCGAGAAAGAGATCGTGAATCTTATTTCTGGCAGGCGTGAGATTTTCACGTTCCAGGACTGGACGGATATTGTCCGTGATCGTCAGAGCCGTTTTCTGGCCAAGGATTTCTTGAATCCGTGGCCGCACGTCCTTATTGCCGGCATAGATGAGCGGCAGGTTATAACTCATGCCGAGCCGTGGCCTAGGTTCGGCGGCGGCAATATATTCGGCCATCTCGACGACGTGCGTGACCGTTCCGCCGTCCGTTCCCCCGGACAGCAAAATCATGTCGGGGCGTAGCGAACGGATGCGTTCAATCTTCTCATGCGGCAAGCGGCCATCGTTGGAGGCCAGCACGTCCATTACGATTGCGCCGGCACCCAGCGCACAGCGTTGTGCACTTTCCCCGGTCATGCTCTGCACCGCCCCGGCTACCATCATTTGCAAGCCACCGCCTGCGCTGCTGGTCGAGATATAGATATCGACGCCGCGCTGGGGATCTCCGCCCGCCGCGCTCGGCGTAATGATGGTTTCTCCATCCAAAATCGTACGGCCGGACAGCTCTTCGACTTCCGCAATTGCGTTGAGCACGCCGCGCGTCACATCTTCGAACGGTGCCTCCACCGTGGTCGGCGCTTCCCCGCGGAACGTCTGACGATAGCCTTCCGGTTTCTTTTCGATGAGAATGGCTTTCGTCGTCGTGCTGCCGCAATCGGTGGCGATGATGGTTTGAAGCGGACGATCGGAAGGACTGCCAGAAGTCATCGTCGGTTTGTGGCCCGCCGGGCGTCAGCCCGGCTATCGATCAGCGTCGCGAGCCGCGTAAGCGTGTCGCGCCGTTCCAACAGCTGGGCGACGCGCTCAATATCGCGTTGAGGAAAGACGACGTCCAGCAGAGGCGTGAAAAAATGCAGCGCCTGGCTGCCGAGAAAATTCATCGGTCCCATCGACTCCAAAAACAGCAACGCCGGAGACTCCATGCCGCGTCGAACAACGGCATCGGCCACGCGTTCAAGCAGCGCCATATCTTCGGCGTCGAGCGGACGGCCTTCGGGCTCGACCGCAAAGGCATGGCGCAAGCCGGCCGATAACCCATGGAGCCGTTGAGCTAGATTGTGCGTGAAAGACGTGGCCATGAAGAGTGGAAACTCAGTCGAATCGTTACGGCATTATATGAGGGGGTCAAAAGAGAGTCAATTGAACGGATGAGACGGGCGTGCTTCTGTGACTGCGGTCGGCAATCCATAGATATCTGCATATACCACGGCGAGGACACAGCCGGCGAGAGCCCGTCCAAGAGCGGTGACACGAGGAGGATGAGCGCCCCTTGGCCGTACCCCTTGTTAGCCATGCACAGCCAATTGAATGCCAATCCACCAGAGACGATCTGTATCATCGCTCCTGAGAGACAGTAGGTTTCGACATTCAATGTCGCCAACAAGATGACAAGACCGCTTATCCTCCACCAGTGCCTGCTAACGACTTGCCGACTTTGCTCTAACGCCGGCCAGATTCGTTCTCTTAGATCCATCAAGAGAAGATAGGAAAACGTGTATGAGACCATCGCATAGATGAACACGGCCATCCCGATGAGACTGGTGATAAACAAGCCCATAAATGTGACATGGACCGACAGGGGACCGACAACAGACGGCAGACTGGTGATGAAGATGATCGGCGTCCACGCGACACCCGTTATCAGCACGGCGCAGAGCAAGACCTGACCTAAACATCGCCTTTCTTTAAACAAGGTTGGAACCGATAGCGGCTGACCGATCAATTGTTTCCATAATACCCCTCGGCAAGAATATGGGGTATCGCTCGCGGAGCAGGAAAGAGGCCTGGCATCGCCGATAGTAACATTCCTCTAGGCCAAGATTATAGACAAACCGGGGTTATGAGGCCTGGTCAGCGGCATGATACGAACTGCGGACGAGCGGTCCCGACTCGACATGGCTAAATCCAAGCGCCATGCCTTCTGATTTGAAGGTGGCAAACTCATCCGGATGGTAAAAGCGATCCACGGGAAGATGTTGTTTGGTCGGTTGAAGGTATTGTCCGATCGTCATGATGTCACAGCCGATCGCTCGAAGGTCCCGCATGACCCCGCGAACTTCCTCGGGCGTTTCACCCATCCCGACGATCAGGCCGGATTTTGTGCGAGAGCCCAGCCGCTTCGCCCGATCCAGCAACGTGAGTGAGCGCATATACTTACCTTGGGGTCTGATGGCAGGAAACAAACGAGCGACCGTTTCGATGTTGTGATTGAGAATCTCCGGCTTTTCAGCGACGATCGTCTTCAGGGCCTCTTCATTCCCTTCCAGATCCGGAATGAGGACTTCAATCGTGCACGAATCGGTGAGGCGACGAATCTGACGAATAGTCTCCCCAAATATGTGCGCGCCGCCATCGGCCAATTCATCCCGGTTTACCGACGTGATCACGACATGCCGCAACCCAAGGGCCTGCACCGCTTGAGCGACGCGCGCCGGCTCGTCTCGATCCAGCGGCTCGGGCCTACCGGTTGTGACAGCGCAATAGTGACAACGGCGTGTGCAGATGTCGCCGAGGATCAGGAAAGTGGCCGTCCGGGCATTCCAACACTCCCACAGATTCGGACATCGGCCCTCCTCACAGATCGTATGGAGGCCGAGCCGGTCCATGGTGTGACGAATGTCTTTGTAGTCAGGGCCTTGCCGGATCTTGACCTTAAACCAGGGAGGCAAGCGCCTTCGTTGATCAAGCGTCGGGTGGAGATCCTGAGCGGGCAAATGGGCCGCCGACCGAATGTCATGTAGGGGGATAAAGCTCATCGTCGTTCATCTCCCACCGCCAGTTGAAGCGGTGCCTCGAGAATGGCTTTAAACTCTTGAAGAAACTTCGCCGCTTGCATGCCGTCGAGCGCGCGATGGTCGCACGATAAGGTGACGTTCATCCGTCGTCCGATCGTAACCGTGCCGTTGTCGACGATCGGAAGATCGCGAATCGTGCCCACCGCCAACGCAGCCGCTTCTGGTGGGACCAGCACGGCAATAAAATTATCGACGTCAAACATGCCGAGGTTCGAAATCGAAAACGTTGCGCCTTCATACTCATGAGGCTGTAGTCGCTTGCTCCGAGCACGATCGATTAACTCTTTCGCCTCACTGGAGATCTGACCCAGCGTTTTGGCGTGGCAATTTCGGAGTACGGGAGTAATCAACCCGTCGTCCAGCCCGACCGCAATACCGATATCGATACTTCTATGTTGCCGAATGGCCTCTCCGACAAATGAGACGTTGATCTCCGGATGCCTCGTCAGCGCGAGCGCCGACGCCTTGATCAGCAAGTCCGTAACGCTTGGATGGACCTGATGCAACCGCTTCAACTGATGACGCAGTCGTTCGGCCTCGTCCATTCCAATTTCAGCCGTCAGGTAAAAGTGCGGGACCGGCGCTTTGCTTTGGACCATTGTGCGCGCAATTGCTTTCCGCATTTGGCTCAGCGGCCGGTCAGACGCGGCGGCCGGCTCAGCACCGGATTTCGCTATTGGAACATCACGTTCAATAATCCGTCCATCAGGACCGCTCCCCTTGATGGAACGTAGATCGATGCCACGCTCTGACGCGAGCGCTCGTGCGCGCGGCGACGCTTTGATCTCGACCTCATGAGGACTTTCCGTTTCCTTCTCAGTCTTGTTTTGCTTCGGTTGTCCGCGTTGGGGCTGTGTCTCTGGTTTGACGTCGGTGGAAGGTGTCGGCTTAGGCTCTGGCGCGGCAGTCGGCCCTGGTGCAACGCCTTCCTTCATCGCGGAATCAATATCCTCATCAGGCTCCGCAATCAGCGCGATCAATGCGCCAGACTTCACTGTTTGCCCTTCATCAGCCAGGATCTTCCTCAGCGTTCCCGACCCGAAGGCTTCCAGATCCATGACGGCCTTGTCCGTCTCGATCTCAGCAAGAACGTCGCCGGCGGCCACTTGATCACCTTCGTGCTTTTTCCATCCCAGCACGACCCCTTCTTCCATCGTATCGGTGAGCTTGGGCATCACAACGCGCGTCGCCATCGTGTCACTCCTGAGGATGTTGAAACAGGCGCCCAACTTCGTTCTCGCCGTGTTGGTTGACCTGTTTGAACATCCTCTCTTTATCTGGAACTGTTATCCCCTAAACATTTGCAACACTCGCCCGATCCAGCCTGTTCTGCGTGCCAATTGTTCAGGCATCGGTCCTTCAGAGTCCTCGGCTGGCGCATGAGGATCCGGATATTCGATCCACGGCTCTTGGGTTCCTAGATAGGCCTCCCCCTTAAAATTTAACCGACTTCGCAACTGAGCATACCCGCGATCCTGTAGCCGACGTACTAATTCATCGACGGTCTGCACCGGGGTCTCGCATGCGGATGTCTCCACCAGCGTCTGCTCATAGCGCAGACTGGCGCGATAGCCCCCATCGATTCGCTCCACATCAATTTGACGATTAAAGCCGCGCTCTTTTTCATCAAGGCCGGCGACTTGATGCTTTTCAACGATCTCATTTCCCATGTCTTGACCAGTTGGACGTGCGACAAATAGAGGATGCTCAAAATGGTCATCCAACAAGGCCGCAGCCGAAGACAACAGCGCAGGCGTACCGATATCTCACCCGTCCAGCCCTGAGCCGGCCAAGACCAGCTCTTTCCCAGTGGTACGTTGAGGATTTCTCTGAGCCGAGAACGCACCTTCGGGAAGGGGCGCGTCTTGGCGCACCTGGGGCTGGTGGGTGTAATAGAACCATTGTCAGCATCCTCCTAAATTGAGCGGAAAACTGCGAGCAAATCACTCAACGCCATTGTCTTATTCTGCAGAACCGCCCGGGCGGCTTTAATATCATCCGCCATGGCGCCCTTTGCGCCGGTCTGCAAGCACGAGGCACCCATTGCCAGGATTCGATCGCACTCCTCCTGCACTTTTGTCTTCACGACCCGATTGATCGCCAGAATTTCCGATAGCCTGGCGATGGTCTCGGCGAGATGCTTCTGAAGTTCCGCTTCCGGATAGGTTTGACGCGCCGCCTCATTGAGGCACCGATCCAAATAGTTGGCGAGAAATACGTACAATCTCACCAAAGTTTCAGTCACTTCAATGTGACGCGGAGAGACTGCTGCCGTTGCCATACACCCCCCTTTATCTAGACGTTATGTATCTGAGAGAAGCTTTTTGACCGCGTCGACGATCCGTCTCCGATCCGGAATCGCCAGATCCTCCAGCGGACGTGTGTAGGGAATCGGAACATCTTCGCCCGTCACACGGACGATCGGCGCATCCAGATAATCAAAGGCGGCACTGTAGATACTCTCGGCGATTTGGGCGCCCATCCCGGCAAACCTCCACCCTTCTTCGACGACGATGACTCGACCCGTTTTTTTGACCGAGCGAACAAGAGTGCCTACATCAAGCGGCTTCAACGTCCTCGGATCGATGACCTCGACATCAAAACCTTGCCCTGCCAGCTCCTCCGCCGCTTCCAAAGCTAGTAACAACATTTTTGAATAGGCCACGACCGTCACGTGGCGCCCGTCACGCTTCACCTCCGCACGACCGATTGGAATCGTATAGTCCGCGTCCGACACCTCCCCCTTCGTGCCGTACAGTAACTGTGCTTCGATGAAAATGACTGGGTTGGGATTGCGGATGGCACTTTTCAATAAACCCTTGGCGTCATGCGGTGTGGCAGGCGCCATGACTATAAGCCCCGGCACATGCGCGAACCAGGCTTCCAAGCTTTGCGAATGTTGTGCGCCCAATTGGTGGGCTGCACTGCCCGGTCCGCGGATCACGATAGGAACCGACAATTGTCCGCCCGACATGTACCGGATCTTCGCAGCGTTGTTGACGATCTGATCCATTGCAAGAATCCCGAAGTTAAATGTCATCAACTCGACGATGGGATGTAAACCGGCCATCGCCGCACCGATCGCCAACCCCGTAAACCCGGCCTCCGTGATCGGGGTATCCAATACGCGTTTCGGGCCGAATTCCTCAACGAATCCTTTACTGACTTTAAAGGCCCCCTGATAATAACCAACCTCTTCCCCAATTAAAAATACCTTCTCGTCGCGGCGCATCTCCTCCCGCATCGCTTGATTCAAGGCATCACGATAGGAGGTCAGCATGTTCAGTACCTGGCACGGCTACAGACAGACATCGATATAGAGTTCTTCTGGTGGAGGAAACGGACTTTCATCCGCAAACTTCACGGCCGTAGCCACCTCTTCACTCACACTTCGTTCGACGCGCTTGAAATCGTCCTCACCGGCCATCTGTTGGTCCAGCATGCGCTGCTTCAATACAACCAACGGGTCTCGCTTGCGCTCATGCTCCACTTCCTTTTTCGATCGATAATGCCCATGCGCGGGATCGGCCATCGAGTGGCCCATGAAACGGTAGGTCACAGCTTCGATGAAATGCGGTCCTTGGCCCTGTCGAACCACATCCACCACTTTACGCATCACCTCGCGCACGGCCAAGACATCCATCCCATCCATCTGTGTCGCATCGATTCCATGAGACCGCGCCTTGTCGGTGAGATTGGAATACAACGCCACGGCGCGCTCGACTGGCGTACCCATCCCATAACGATTGTTTTCACAGATGAAGATGACCGGCAGTTTCCACAGTGCGGCCAGATTGAACGCTTCGTGAGCCTGCCCGCTCGGTACCGCGCCCTCTCCGAAGAAACATAGCACGACATGGTCGCGCTTCTCATACTGCGCGGCAAAAGCCAACCCGGTCGCTAACGGAAGATGCCCCCCGACAATGGCATATCCACCCATGAACCGACGCTTGGCATCGACCAAATGCATGGATCCGCCTTTGCCCTTGCACAATCCTCCGACTTTCCCGAACAGCTCGGCCATCACCTTGCCTGAGTCCGATCCTTTGGCAAGACAATGCCCGTGGTCCCGGTATGCGCTGATCACATAGTCATCAGGGCGGATGGCGGCAATGGCGCCGACCGCCACCGCTTCTTCGCCGATATAGAGATGTAGAAAGCCGGCTATTTTTGCAAGCGCATACATCTCTGCCGATTTTTCTTCGAATCGGCGGATGAGCAGCATCTGACGATAAAGGGAGAAGAGATCGTCACGTTCCACGCGATCATTATGCCGGATGGCCGAAGGGGACACAAGGTAAGAGGACTGGGCAGGACATGTTGCGCAGACAACGCCGACCGCGCATTGAAGCGAAGAAAGGGAGAACAAGACCCCTACAACAGGACCTTAATATCAGATCCTTCCACTTTGACTTGATAGGTTTTCACGCATGCAGAGGGATTATTGACCGAGACACCCGTTTTGACGTTGAACTGCCAGGCATGCCAGGGGCACGTGACGACATCATCATCCAACTCGCCCTCGCCAAGCGGGCCGCCTCGATGCACGCAGGTGTTATCGATGGCATAGAACGTTCCTGCCACATTGAACAGCGCCACTGATTGTCCATTTGCTTCCGCAACCATGCCGGCACCCGGCTTGACGTCATCGACTCCGGCTACGCGCGTAAATTCCGCCATGAACTCCTCCACCACACTCCAACGCAGGTCCGCTTACCCGTTGGCCTGCGGACGTTTTATTTTTTTCAACAAACTTTCAATGGGAGTCGATTCGCTTCCCGCCTTGGCCTCTACGGTCAGCTGCGCGGTCAACTTCCCGGCGATGCTTTTGAATGCCTGCGACTGAGGAGAATTAGGATCTGCCACAACGATCGGCTTACCGTTATCCCCGCCCTCGCGGATGGCGGGATCGATCGGAATTCTTCCAAGAAACGGGATGCCAAGCTTCTCGGCCGCCCGCTCACCGCCCCCATGCGAAAAAATCTCCTCACGGGTACCGCAATGCGCGCAGACATAAAAACTCATATTTTCGATGATGCCCAGCAGCGGGACATTGACCTTCTGAAACATCATCATGCCTTTGCGCACATCGTGCAGCGAGACTTCTTGCGGAGTCGTCACGGTGATCGCGCCGCTTAGAGGCACCAATTGCGAAATGGTTAGTTGCGCGTCACCGGTTCCCGGCGGCAGGTCGATCAGCAAATAATCCAACTCACCCCATACGACATCGCGAAAGAATTGTTGAATGGCGGTATGGATCATCGGCCCGCGCCACACGACCGCCGTTTCTTCAGGCACGAAAAACCCCATGGAGATGAGTTTCACTCCATAACTCTCGGCAGGCTTAATCTTGCCATCTTCCTGTGTCGGAGGCTGCGTGACCCCCATCATCATCGGTATATTCGGTCCATAGACGTCCGCATCCATTAATCCCACGCGTGCGCCGGACTGCGCGAGCGCGACGGAGAGGTTAACAGCCACCGTCGATTTGCCGACGCCGCCTTTTCCGCTACTGACGGCAATAACGTGTTTGACGCCGGGGACGATATTTTCTGGCGCCTGTCCGGGCGTCCCGGGATTTTCTTCAGCCACGCAGATCTCCCTTCCATTCAGAACATGCAGCCGCGCTCAGCGGTGCGCGATTGATTCGCACACCGCTCATCATACGGCATCCGTTTTCAGCGAGACAAGTCAGCCGATCGGCGAGGAAGCAGAAAGACGTTAGCCCTGATGGCGTTGAAGGTTATACGCCAGCCGCATCTTCGACAAGGTGAAAATGAGCCATTTGGAAGGATCGAAGTGATACCACTCGGCCCCGTTTCGATAATCCCGCAGGAACATGTGGTGATAATTGTGGTAGCCCTCGCCGAACGTGATGAGGGAAATCCACCAACTATCACGGCTGCTGTCGCCGGTGCCATGGGGCTGCTCTCCCCACATGTGGCAAATCGAATTAATGCAGAACGTGGAGTTGAGCACAAAAAAGGTGCGCCCCACGCCGGCCAAGATAAAACAACTAAGGCCGCTCATCCAACCGCCGTAGAAAAAGCCCACGATAAAGGGCAAGGCGAGGCCTGACAAGACAACCGGAATGTAATACCGATGTTGCCACATAATCAGCGGATCTTTCCGGAGCTGCTTTTCATACTTCTCGTCGCGATAGGGCGACTTGATAAAGAGCCAGCCACAGTGGCTATACCAAAACCCTTTCTTCGCATTATAGGGATCTTCCTGCCCGTCGCAGCGCGCATGATGTCGAATATGATCCGAGCACCAGCGCAGAGCGGAGTTTTCAAGCGCCCATCCGCCCGCCACCAGGAGGCAGCCCTTGACCCATGGTTTGCATTCAAAGCTGCGATGCGAAATCAGACGATGGTAGCCGACGGTAATGCCCAAGCCTGTGATTAGATACAGGACAATGAACATGGTCCAATCGAGAGCGGAATAGCCGTAGAAGTACCCAAAGAGCGGCACGCCAACGACGGTCGCCACCATCATCGAGAGAAAGATAATGATCGTTGGGTAATCTGTTTTAACTTGCGGTTGCTCCACTCTGGTCCTCCATTCAGCCTGTCTGGGTTGGTTGGTCGGGGTAGAAAAACGCCGATCATGATAACGATCGACGGGTTAGTTTTCAAGAAGAATCCCTTTCACTGTATACTAAATGAGATGAATAGTCCAACCCAGCAGCAGGCCCTAACAAATCAGCACGTTGCCGCCGTTGAATCGGACATTCGACGGATAGGCCGACGCCTCGCCGACCATTCTGCCGATCTCGTTCCCGCATTATTCCATCGACGGTGGTGGTCCGATACGCTCATGGACTGGAGCATGAAGGATGAACCATTCAAGATCCGCCTCTTCCGCTTCATCGATGTGCTGCCGTCTGTGACGGATGATCGTCAGACCACCACCCTCATCGACGAGTATTTCGGCGATCTGCCCTCCTTGTCCGCGCCGCTGCAATGGGGCCTTCGAGCGCTATCCGCCACCACATTGGGCGCGCGGGTGGGCGGCCAAGTCCTGCGTCGGCAGATTTTGGAAATGGCCAAGATGTTTATTGCCGGCACAACGGTGGAGGATGCAGAGCCGACCCTTGTCAAACTGTGGAAGAATGGGTGCGCCTGTTCCATCGATCTCCTTGGAGAAGCGAGCGTCTCGGAAAGCGAAGCCGATCACTATGTGAAGCGGTGCCGAGAGGCCCTCACACTCCTCGGCCGAGATACGGCGAGCTGGCCTTCCTCCTCTCTCTTGGAACACGATCATCTCGGACCCCTGCCTCGCATTCATCTGTCGATCAAATTATCTGCGATGTACTCGCAACTCGATCCCATCGACCCCGAGGGCGCTTATCATGCGATTGCGGGACGCGTCCGTCCATTGTTGAATCTTGCGCAAACCATGCCCGCCGCCGTCACATTCGATATGGAACAGGCCGAGATCAAAGACAGCATCGTAACCATCTTCATGCGATTATTTTCAGAAGCGCCGTATCGATCCTATGCGCATGCGGGCATTGCGCTACAAGCCTATCTTACCGACTCGGCAGCCGACCTCGATCACTTGATCGATTGGACTCGTCAGCGCGGCACGCCGATGACCGTGCGATTGGTCAAAGGGGCCTACTGGGACTCAGAGATAATTCGCGCTCAGCAACGCGGTTGGGCCATTCCTGTATTTCAATCGAAAGCCGATACCGATGCCAACTATGAACGGCTTACCCGCACGCTGATTCACCATATTGACTTCATTCGCCCCGCGTTCGGCACTCACAATCTTCGTAGCCTCGCTCATGCCGAAGCAGTGGCGCAAGCCGCCGGACTTCCGTCTCATGCTTACGAATTCCAAATGCTCTACGGCATGGCCGAGTCGCTCCAGACCGCCGTCGCCAAATCCGGGCGACGCGTCCGCATTTACACCCCGGTGGGAGAGCTGATTCCCGGCATGGCGTACCTCGTCCGCCGTCTGCTGGAAAACACGTCGAACGAATCGTTTTTACGAAAGGAGTCGACTGAGCAACAATCACTCGATCTCCTCTTACGTCCACCCCATTCCGCATTCAGCACTCATGAGACCTCCGTTAGGGCCGACGAGTCGAATCACTCAATCGTATCCGGCGAGCGATTTACCAACGAACCGCTCACTGACTTTTCCCACGCTTCTTGCCGCGTGATCATGGCTGAGGCCATCGCCGGCGTAAAGACACAATTCGGCCGACACATGTCGATGACGCTGGCCGGCGGCAGGAGGCCGTCGGGTCCCGAATTGATCGCACGAGATCCGAGTCAGCCGGATCGTGTGCTCGGTCGTATCCAGACCTGTTCAATTCAAGATATTGAAATCGCTCTTCCCGCCAGTCTCTCCAGTCTTCCTCGTTGGCGCGCCGTGCCGATAGACGGGCGCGTCACCATTATGACCGCCGCCGCCGCGCTAATGCGACGTCGCAGGTTCGAGCTGGCCGCGTGGGAAATCTTCGAGACGGGCAAACCCTGGCGGGAAGCCGATGCGGACGTGGCCGAGGCGATCGACTTCCTGGAATTCTATGCTCGGGACATGCAACGCATCGGCCAGCCTCGCCGATTGGGGCATGAACCGGGAGAGTTCAACGAATTGATTCATGAGCCTCGCGGCGTAGTCGCCGTGATCGCGCCGTGGAATTTTCCGCTCGCGATTCCGACGGGCATGGTGTCAGCCGCGCTGGTGACGGGAAACATCGTCCTCTTTAAACCGTCCGAACGTTCGTCCATTCTGGGTCATTTGCTTGTCGAACTTCTCCACGAAGCCGGTGTTCCACGAGATGTCCTGCAAGTTCTGCCGGGCGGAGGTGAGATCGGGCATGCCCTGGCGACCCATCCGAAGGTGGATCTCGTAGCCTTTACCGGATCGAAAGATGTTGGATTGCGATTGTTGGCCGAGAGCATACAAACAAGGACCGATCAGCGAACGATCAAGAAGGTTATCGCGGAAATGGGTGGAAAGAACGCCATCATCATTGACGAGACCGCGGATCTCGATGAGGCGGTTCTCGGAGTCATGAAATCGTTCACCGGCTATCAAGGGCAGAAGTGTTCGGCCTGTTCTCGCGCCATCGTTCATCACTCGGTCTACGAGCATTTTCTTCGACGCCTCACCGACGCCGTGATGAGCCTCCGGATCGGTCCGCCTGAAGATCCGGCGAACACGATGGGTCCCATGATCGATGCTAGGGCCCAGGCGAAAGTCGAAGCCTATATCAAAATCGCCAAGCAAGAAGGACGGATCGTGGCACTGAGAGACACCGTGGGACCTGGTTATTTCATCGGCCCGGTGGTCGTGGCGGATGTGCTTCCCGAACACCGCCTGGCACAGGAAGAGATCTTCGGACCGGTGCTGGCGGTTATGCGCGCAAACGATTGTGCGGATGCCCTTCGCATCGCCAATCACTCTTCCTATGCGTTAACCGGCGGAATCTATTCTCGCAGTCCCAAAAATATTCGGTTGGCACGAGCCACATTCGACGTCGGCAATCTGTACATCAATCGGCCCATTACGGGGGCCCTTGTGAACCGGCAACCGTTTGGAGGGCACCGACTCTCCGGCGTCGGCGCAAAAGCGGGGGGAGAAGACTATCTCGATCAGTTTATGATTTCACGCGTCGTGAGTGAAAATACGCTTCGTCGTGGATTCGCGCCCTCGGAATGGGAGTGAGAGCCAAGCTAATGCCTGCCGGGAAATGTGCTTGTCTGCGGATTCATCGACATCGATTCGAGTTCCTCGGTAATCTCCGTCACCATTCCCCGATCGGACTTTAAGGGAGGCAGCTCCTGGCGTTCAATGTACTTCACGAGACCGATGCCATTGGCAAACCATGCGGTCATCACATCGGTCCCGATGGCGGACCGATGATTGCCGGAGAGCGTGATCCGCATCGTCATGCGCGCTTCAACCCGAATCGCATCCGGGTAGACCCCCGCCGGAACGGTGATCGTCTCTTTTCCCATCACGGTCACGACGGCCTCCATGTCGGCCACTTCATTCTGCTCATCGCCGTCGAGATCGCTGCCAAAATCCAAGCCCTTTCGATTGAACTGCTGAAACGACGATGGGATTTCTACAGGGAATCGAACGATTTGATACGGGACGAGTTGTTTCTCTAGAGGCGTGCCGGGATCCGATCCATAATAGACAATGCCTGCCGGATCTTTCCGATAATAACTATCGGAAGGACCGTGATTTCCTGGATTTGTATCGTGGAAGATTTTCACATTGACGCCTTTGATCCTATCCGATCCTTTCACGGTGGACACATTGACAAAGCCGGTGCGCGCAATGGTTTGTAACGGACCCTCCATCACTTCACCGCGATACCGCCATTGCAGACCTTGTGTGTCGGGGAAATAATCTTCGGTATTCGTGGTCGCCTCAAGCGCCCCCACGTTAGACGGGAAAGAGGCACATAAAGTCAACGAGACAATAAACATCCACACGTAACAGTGCTGATCGCGCTGCATAGGAACCTCCGCATTGCTTTTACGCATAACACAACCCATTCACCACCAGCAAGGGCGGGCGTTGCCAAGAAGCGGCGCAATTGCCGATAATGTCTGCACGCACTCAACAGTAATCTCTGCCTCATGCCGACTCACTCAGATCAGACTCCCGGAAAACGCACGATTCTCATAACCGGAGGGTCTCGCGGAATCGGCCGAGCGCTGTGTCGACACTTCGGACGAAAAGGATGGCACGTCGGTGTTCATTACCATGAGCGCAAGACAGAAGCCGAACAAACAGTCACCTCTATTCGAGAAGATGGCGGGCAATCCATCATGCTGCAAGCCGATATTCGCCAGGCCCATCAAGTCGAAACGATGGTTGAGCACATGGTAGTTGCGTATGGGCACCTCGATGCGATGGTGTGCAATGCGGGCATCGCGTCCGGCAATCTGCTTCTTCGCCTTGCCGGTGAGGAATGGGACACGATCCTTGGGACCAACCTCACCGGAACATTTCATTGCCTCCAAGCCGCAGGCCGGCACATGCTGAAACGCCGTCAGGGTTCGATCATCGTCGTTAGCTCCTATGCGGGCCTGCATGGAGATACCGGTCAATCCGCCTATGCCGCATCGAAGGCCGGACTGCTGGGACTTGTCAAATCGGCGGCGCTGGAGTGGGGACACAACAATATTCGCGTGAATGCTATCTTACCAGGCCGGCACCGGACGGAGCTTTCCGGTGGGCCGATGTCCCATGACGAGTTAACGGATCATACCTTGGGGAGAACACCTGACATCGATGACGTCGTTCGCTCCATCTATCGGCTCGCTGTAGCCGAGGATATTTCCGGGCAAATCTGGAACCTTGATAGCCGTATCGTTTGAGTTCGCGCCACATTGCTTACACGCAACGCCTGCTCTAGAATTCGCGAACAGTCTCATTAAACCTCTCTTGGTAAGCATGACTGGATGTTTTGTCACCGGCACGGACACCGGTGTTGGAAAAACACTCATAACTGCCGCGCTGGCACACTGTCTCAAGCAGCGCGGACTTCGCGTTGCCGTCATGAAGCCGATCGAGACAGGGTGTTCAGACGAGCCACAGAGCAATTCGGACGCGGAACGACTCACGGCTTCTATTTCGGACTCATCTCCTATCGACCTCATTAGTCCGTATCGGTTCACATCGCCGGTAGCGCCGTTGACTGCCTCGCGTGCGGCAGGGACCCCTATTGATATGGGTCGAATTGCCGCCGCCTTCCGCCGCATGGCTCAAGAGCGGGATGTCGTCTTGGTGGAGGGGGTGGGCGGAGTCATGGTGCCTGTTTCCGACAAGATGGATGTTCGCGATGTCATCGCGTCGCTCCGTCTACCTGCATTGATCGTTGGACGCGCCGCCTTGGGAGGCGTGAATCATGCCCTCCTCACTGTGGAAGCTCTCAGGCAACGAGCGATCCCGATTATCGCCATTGCGCTCAATCAGGTTGAGGCGCATACGAATACAGATCAAGTTCTCTCGACGGTCGATTTAATCCGAGAACGTAGCGGGGTTCGTGTTTTCCACCCGATTGCCTATGAGGCAAGGGCATGTGAAGATTGGAAGAGCGGAATGATGGCAATGGCGCAGACAGCTACGATTCGTTCATTGGCCGACTGGCTCGTTCAATCTTCTCGATAAAGGCCCGTACGGCCGCAGAAATATCGGGAGCGCTCCAAATAGCAGACATGACCGCGACCCCGTCGGCTCCCGCCTGCATGACGCTCTCCGCATGTTCAAGAGAGATGCCGCCGATAGCAAACATCGGCAGGTCCGTCAGGACACGAACACGGTGTAACCCTTCGACGCCGACGGCCGGTTCATGCTCCGCCTTGGAAGCGGTCGGAAAAATCGGACCGAACCCCACATAATCAGGCTTGTCGGCGGTCGCCAGAGTGACCTGTTCGGCAGTGTGCGTGGACAGGCCGATGAGTTTATGCGGTCCCATGACCGCTCTGGTAAGGGCTACGGGAAGATCGTCCTGTCCGACATGCACGCCATCCGCGTCTACAGCCAGTGCCAGATCGCAACGATCGTTCACGATTAAGATGGCGCCGGCGTCGCTTGCTGCACGCCGTAGTTGCTCGGCCTGACGATAGGCATCTTTTCCGGACGCCGCCTTATCGCGATATTGAAACAGACGAGCGCCCCCGGCGGCCGCTTCTTTCAACGCCTCGACCAGCGAAAGCCGCTGCACCAACCGAGGATCTAAGATGGGATAGAGACCATGAAGCGCCGATCGGGAACCTGCGATGGTCACAACTACCGTGCCGCAGGCCCATGGTTGGCCAGCAGTCGATCGAGAAAGGTCGTCGAGACCCGCCCCTTCATAAATTCCGCATCCGTGAAAATCCGGCGGTGCAGCGGCAGAGTTGTCTTAATCCCTTCGATCACGAACTCGTCCAACGCCCGGCGCATGCGCGCCATCGACTCCTCTCGATCCCGCCCATGCGTGATCAGTTTGGCGATCATCGAATCGTAATGCGGCACGACCATGCTGTTGGACTCCATGACGGAATCGACGCGTACCCCGATCCCGCCCGGCGGACGGTAGCGCGTGATCAATCCGGGACAGGGCGTGAATTTTTCAGGATCTTCGGCATTGATCCGGCATTCAAAGCTGTGACCAGTCAGTTTGATATCCTGCTGGCGAAAGGCGAGCGACAAGCCCGCCGCAATCCGAATTTGTTCTTTGATCAAATCGATGCCCGTGATCATCTCGGTGATAGGATGTTCCACCTGAATTCGGGCATTCACTTCCATAAAATAAAAATGCTGATCCTTGTCGAGGAGAAATTCCACCGTCCCTGCATTGCGGTAGTGCACCGCCTTGATGGCTTCTACGGCGACACGGCCCATTTCCCTGCGTAACTTTTCATCGACTGCAGGCGACGGCGTTTCTTCCACGAGCTTTTGATAGCGCCGCTGGATCGAACAATCTCTTTCGCCCAAGTGCACCGTGCGGCCGCGTTCATCGGCTAAAACCTGTACCTCGATATGGCGAGGCTCGATAAAATATCGCTCGAGATACACCGCCTCGTTTCCAAAGGTCGATTTCGCTTCGCTTTGCGCCGCTTGAAACGCACGCACGAGTTCGTCTTCTTTGTTGACGACCCGCATGCCGCGCCCGCCGCCGCCAGCCGTGGCTTTGATGATGACGGGAAAACCGATTTTGCGCGCGGCCTCCAACGCTTCTGTTTCGCTCCGCAGCTCGCCGGGGCTGCCGGGCAACACAGGAATGTTGCGGCGGATCATGATTTCTCTTGCTCGGGCTTTATCGCCGAGCGCCGCGATATTTTCAGAGGTGGGGCCTATGAAGGTGATGCCGATCGATTCGCAGACCTCGGCAAAGTGCGCATTCTCCGATAAGAATCCATAGCCGGGATGGATGGCTTCCGCCCCCGTCACTTCCGCTGCGCTGAGGACGTTCGGAATGTTGCGATAACTCAGTCCGTCTTCGGCGGGTCCGACACAGACATGCTCGTCGGCCAATTGCACGTGCAGAGAATGCGCGTCAACTTCCGAATGGATGGCAACCGTGGAGATGCCGAGTTCTTTGCAGGCGCGGATAACACGAAGGGCAATTTCTCCGCGATTAGCGATGAGAATTTTCTTGAACACTCCCCTACCCTCGCAAGATGCCAGGAGGATGTTCAAAAAGGTCAGCCAACAAGGCCGCGGGAAGGACAAAACCGAAGGCGTACCGATATTTCACCCTCCCGGCTCCTAGCCGGCCAAGACCGGCTCTTACCCTCAGGTACGTTGAGGATTGTTTCGGGCCGAGAACGAAGCACGGGAAGGGGCGTGTCTCGGCACGCCTGAGGCTGGGCTGCTGTGTTGCTGCCTTTTTCAACATCTCCTCAAGACGTTTGGGATGGGTCGATTAAAAAGAGCGGTTGGCCATATTCCACAGGCTTGGTGCTTTCAGCCAAGATTTTCATCACGCGCCCGTTTACCTCGGATTCGATCTCGTTCATCAGCTTCATCGCCTCGACAATGCACAAGACCTGGCCCTTTTTTACGATATCTCCCTCTTCTACATACGCATCGGCATCGGGAGAAGGGGAGCGATAGAAGGTCCCGACGATCGGCGACGTGATCGTCAACATCCCGGCGCTCTGCTCCGGGGTCGAAGGAGACTGAGGCTGCTCGACTTGCGCCGAAGCGCTTCCAACGACCGACTCGGACTTCGCAACGAGCACGGGAAGCGCCGCCGATTCACGTTTGAGCCGAATGCGGAAGCCTTCCCGTTCGAATTCCAGTTCCGCCAAATTATGTTGTTTAAGAAGATCGATAAAACCTTGGATGGCCTGATTGTGTTCGTCCATCAATCCAGGTTTCTGCGAGGTGTCCTGCGCACGACGAACAGCTGCAGACTCTTCGCTCGCGGAGGGCCGCGGACTGACTGGCCGTGATGGCCGCTTCGGTTTTTTCAACGGACGCGCTCCACATACGCGCGAGTGCGCGTATCGATCTTGATGACTTCGCCGATCTCAAGGTAGAGAGGCACCTTAATGCTGGCCCCGGTCTCGACGATAACCGGACGTGTCCCGCCCGAGGCCGTATCTCCGCGGACCCCCGGCTCCCCGTCCACCACCTTGAGCTCAATGAAAATCGGCAACTCGACGGCCAGTGGTTGATGTTCGTATACCAGAATCTTCGAGACGGTGTTTTCCTTCAGGAGGTCGGCATTCTCTCCCAGCTGTTTCTTCTCGTATGTAAACTGCTCGAAACTTTCGGTATCCATGAACGTATACGTGTCGCCCGACGCGTATAAGAACTGCATATCGCGCTCTTCGAGGTCAGGCTCTTCCAGGCGTTCACCGGAGCGAAACGTGCGATCGAGCACGTTGCCGGTTTTATAACTTTTGAGTTTGGTTCGAACGAAGGCGCCGCCTTTACCCGGTTTCACATGTTGAAATTCGACAATATAAAACGGCTCTCTATCGAGAAGAAGCCGAGACCCGTTACGAAAATCCGCGGTCGAAATCACAAACTATCTCCCTTCTTCATCACCGACATTTACGAGGGCATCTGCGCACGGTTTCTCTTCACATACGCCAGCGCCGCCCGAATCCCAAGCACATAGCCGTCCGGGCCAAAACCGGCTATCTGTCCGATCGCCACGCCGGCAATATACGAGCGGCGCCGGAATGACTCTCGGGCATGGACGTTCGTGAGATGCACTTCAACCGTAGGAATGTCCACGGCGGCGATGGCGTCGCGGATCGCCACGCTGGTATGCGTATACGCGGCAGGATTGATCACGATAGCGTCGATTCGGTCCTTCGCTTCTTGAATCCAGGTCACCAATTCCCCTTCGATATTCGACTGCCTGATCTGAACGCGAATGCCTTCCTGCGCTGCAAAACTCTCGATCGCAGCGTTCACGTCCTTCAACGAAAGCGCGCCGTAGAGTGATCGTTCACGCGTCCCGAGCATGTTGAGATTGGGTCCATGTAGAACAAGAATACTGATCATAGGGGAAATCGCGGGCATGAGCGCTGGACTTTAAAAACGGCGATCATTCTAACAGGGCGCTCCAGGCGGGTCAAACGAAGTCCTAGAAAATTCAAATGCACCATTCATCTTCCCCCCCCGGTTCTATGAATGTTAACAGTGACCATATAGAAAAAGGGTAAGAAACGAAGACGGCGGCAGCCGATTGATTAGATGTGTTCGGGGAGAGACTGTTTGTGGTGACCGTGAAGCAGCTTCACATGATCCAAAATTTTATCGGCTAACTCCCGCTTCGCCATCACCGGGATCGCCGTCGTTCGTCCTTCGCGATCGATGAGGATCGCGGCGGAGGTATCTGAGCCGAAGCCGGACCCGGCTTCCGCAACGTTATTGCCAACGACCAAATCGAGGCCCTTATACTTCAACTTCTGGGCAGCATGTTCGGCGACGGCTTCGGTCTCGGCGGCAAATCCCACGATTGTCTGAGAGGGTGAGCGCTGCTGACTCAAGAGAGTCAGGATATCGTCGGTCGGCTCCAGATCGAGGTGTTGCCAGGCCGTGCCGCCCTTTTTTATTTTCTTAGCCGAGGGCCTTACCACTCGGAAATCCGCCACAGCGGCCGCCATAATGACGACGGTGGACCAGGATAAACGCGACTGCATGGCTTTTGTCATGTCTTCCGCAGTCGAGACATACTGAATCTCAACGCCCGCTGGAATCGAAAGCGCTGTCGGACCCGTAACCAATACAACCTGGGCTCCGCGTTGGCGGGCGGCCTGAGCCAATGCATATCCCATCTTGCCTGACGAGCGATTCGAAATAAATCGAACCGGATCGATCGCCTCTTGCGTTGGTCCTGCCGAAATGAGAATACGCTGGCCGACCAGGTCACGTCGGGGAGCGAGCGCCGCTTCAAGCGCAGCTAGAATAACCTCTTCTTCCGTGAGTCGGCCTTTTCCTACCTTCCCCGAAGCCAGCGGACCATCTTCCGGCTCGAGCACGATGACGCCTCGCCGACGTAACGTCGCTACGTTCGCTTGCACCGCCGGATGATCCCACATCCCTCCATCCATCGCAGGCGCCACGATGAAGGGGCAGGACGCGGTAAGCGCCATCGTGCTAAGTAAATCGTCGGCCAAGCCGGTGGCGTATTTGGCAAGCTGATTGGCGGTGGCAGGCGCAACGACAATGGCTTGCGCTTGCTCAGGCAGGCTCAGGTGGGTCATCTCCTCCCGCGCCGCGAAGGTATTGATTGAAACAGGATTTCTGGACAATACTTCAAAGGTGAGCGGACTGACAAATCGGCTCGCCGCCTCGGTCATCACAACAGAGACGTGAGCGCCCTCCTGGATCAGGCTGCGCAGCAACCCAACCGCCTTATAGGCGGCGATGCTCCCGCTGACACCCAGAACAATTCGTGCACCGAGAAACTTCTGACGGGTCAACCCGGCTACTCCTCCGTGTCCGGTCCGGCCTCTGGGGCAGCGTCCGGCTCGACCTCCGGCATCTTCGGAGAATCATCGACGTATACGCTGAGTTCCTTCTTGATCTCACGGGCATCTTCACCCAACGTCGTCGCGGACGCCGCCACCCGCTCGAACTCGCTCTCGCGCATACGCTTGGCATCTTTCATCGCTTGACGCGCTTCTTTACCGATCAGGTACTCGAGCTTGCCTTGCACCATTTCATCGATCGCCATCGTCGTCTCTTTGGTGAATTTCGTCTGGATCGTGAGCCTCGATCCTTGCATGATCTGTTTCGCACGCTGTGAAGCCGCAATCACCAATCGGTGCCGTGAGTCATAGCGGTCCTTGCTGTTCTCCGGCAAGAGGGCAAGCATATCCATCATTATCGGCTTCTCCTTTTTATTGGGACAGGTCTTCGCCGCTCCGTGAATGGAGCTCCTTATCGCGAAGAAAGTTTTCTTCCAACCATTGTAAATCCAGGCGCTTGGTCCGGATGCGCTCGGCGAGCACAATAGCCTCGAGGCCGGCCAGCGCCTGCGTCATGTCGTCATTTTTGACAATATAATCGTACTCCCGGTAGCTCCACATTTCTTCACGAACTTTTTGGAGACGCCGCTGAATCTCTTCCGCCGAATCGCTCCCGCGCTGTTCGAGCCGCACGCGCAATGCTTCGATCGACGGCGGAAGAATGTAGACGAAGACCGCGTCGTCGAAGCTCTTTCTAATTTGTCTCGCTCCCTGGACATCGATTTCCAACAGCACGTCGATCCCATGGTCCATCATATCGACCATCGCCGTGCGCGGTGTGCCGTAACGATGCCCATAGACCTGCGCCCACTCAACAAATTCGTTCCGTTCCACCAAATCTTGAAAATATCGCTCGTCGACAAAGAAATACTCACGGCCATGCATTTCCCCCGGTCGCGCTAGCCGCGTTGTGTACGAGATAGAATGTTTGAGGCCCGGAACGTGCGACACCAATTGCTTACACAGAGTGGTTTTACCCGCTCCGGATGGGGCTGAGACCACAAATAGCGATCCTCTACGTTCCATAGTTGCGTCGACGGTTATTCGGAAGCCGGTGGCGAACGCGTTCAGACCTTGTATTCATGCGCGGGACTCGCATCGGCTCATTCGATATTCTGAACCTGCTCCCGGATCTTTTCCAATTCCCCTTTCAACTTGACGACGTGCGTGGCAATTTCGGCGTCGTTCGCTTTGGATCCGATCGTATTGACCTCCCGTCCGCATTCCTGCAGGAGAAAATCCAGTGTACGGCCGACGGGCTCCTTGCTGGTGAAAGATGTTTCGAATTGGCCGAGATGCGAGCCGAGACGCGTCACTTCCTCGGTAATATCGCATCGCTCCGCATACAGGGCCAACTCCTGCGCAAGCCTCCCTTGATCAAGATCGGCCGAGGCCGCGAGTTTGTCCACGCGCGCTTTTAATCGAGAGAAATACTCCTGAACGACATGGGGGGAACGCTGCTCAATGGCTGCTATCTCTGTCCGAACCGTGTGCACGCGCATGCTCAGATCTTTTGCCAAAACAGCGCCTTCGCGGCGGCGCATCTGATCGAGTGCCGAAAGCGCCTCTTCGACAACTTGTTTGGCCTTCCGAATGAGCGGTTTGTCGTCAACCGGCCGATCGCTGACCGAAATAATGTCTCGATATCCGGTCAACATGGCCACATCGATCGACCCACTCAATCGCAGTTTCTTTTTCAAGTCGCGAAGCAGGCTATGGTACTGCCTTGCCAACGCGTGGTCAAGGCTCAGCTGCTTCCCCGTTTCTTTTCCACCCGACAACGACACGCTCAATTCGATCCGGCCTCTCGCGCAATGCTGTTGAATCGTCCGTTTGAATTCATCTTCAAGCGAGGACATCACTCTGGGCAGGCGGACGACAATCTCACAGAATCGATGATTGACCGATCGCAATTCTGCGGTGACGCTTCCCCCCGGCCACGCCCCTTCGCTTCGGCCATATCCGGTCATGCTGGTCATCATCGTGGTTGCTTACCTTCCCATGGACAGTCGGAATAAATTGAGCATTGCGCGCATTTGGGTTTCTTCGCCACACAGACATATCGACCATGCAACAAGAGCAATTGCGAACCGGAGATCCACCGCTCGATCGGAATGACACGTTGCAGATCCTCCTCAATGACAGCCGGATCGTCACTGTTCGTCAGTCCTAAACGAGCAGACACTCGTTTCACATGCGTGTCGACAACGATTCCGGGTTGACCGAAACAATGGCCTAGTATCACATTGGCCGTTTTTCTTCCGACCCCCGGCAACTGCACCAACTCATCCATCGTCCTGGGAACCTTTCCCCCGAATCGTTCGGTCAATATCCTTCCGGTGGCGATCAGGCTTCGCGCCTTACTTTTATAAAATCCGGTTGGTTTGATCGCGGCTTCCAGTGCGCCGGGATTGGCTTTCGAGAAATCCTCGGGACGCGCATGGGTACGGAACAAGCCGGGTGTCACTTGATTCACGCGCTGATCGGTACACTGCGCCGACAAAATCGTGGCGACTAATAGCTGGAAAGGACTGCGATGATCCAGCTCAACCTTCGCGTCAGGCATGGCCCGCGTGAGCTTCGAGAGTATGCGTGCGACGCGAGGCTTGATGGCGCGAGTGGATAGTACACGGCGGACTTTCACGCATCCTCGCTGCTAGTTCGATCCGGCGGCGTCACGCAATGTTTCAAGAGACTGATCGGCCTGCTTCTCTATACCCTGATCCCCTCGATCCCCGCGCTGGGCAAGAAACCGATCGAGGCGATCAATGAGCGGAGGCAACGTCTCGGAAAGGAGGGCAGAAATGGCGACAGCCTGATAGCGGCGGGCGAGGATGTCGACATCTTTCGGCCCGAGGCGATCGCTTTTATTTAAGACTAGCAATCGTGGAATGTGATGAAGGCCCAGGTCGGAGAGGGTTTTCTCGACCGCATGGATCTGTCCATCGAGATCCCGCGAGCTGGCATCAGCCACATGCAACAGGACATCGGCGTCTTGCAATTCTTCCAAGGTCGTCCGGAACGCGCCGATGAGATCTTTGGGAAGATCACGAATGAACCCCACCGTATCCGTAATGATCACTTCACGATCGTGGGGAAACCGCAACCGGCGGCTCGCAGTATCAAGTGTTTCAAACGGACGATCTTGGGCGGACACATGGCTGTCGGTCAAGGCGTTCAAGAGGGTCGACTTGCCGACGTTCGTATAACCGACGATGGAAATAACAGGCAGCATCCGGCGGAAGCGCTGTGCGCGGCGTTGATCGCGATGGCGGGCGAAGGCGGTCATTTCCCGCTCCAGATGCGTGATACGGTCGCGAACCCTGCGCCGATCGGTTTCCAACTTCGTCTCGCCGGGACCACGCGCGCCGATCCCTCCTCCCAAGCGGGAGAGCATCGAAGTCCTACCCGCGGTCGACAAGCGCGGCAGCAGATATCGCAACTGCGCCAGCTCCACCTGAATCTTCCCTTCACGGCTGTGGGCGCGACGAGCAAATATGTCGAGAATCACTTGCGTGCGATCGACCACCTTCATATCCGTAATCTCGGCAATGGCACGCACTTGAGCCGGCGTCAAATCCTGATCGAAGATCAATAGATCTGCGCCTTGCTGAAGCGCCTTCATGACGGCTTCTTTAAGTTTGCCAATGCCGAGCAGGTACTTCGGATGGATTTCCTTCGGACGCTGCCTGACCGTATCCAGGACCGTCATGCCATCCGACTGCACCAGTTCAAGCAGCTCTTCCACCCGTTCATCTTGAACCATACGTCCCTTCGTGGAAACGCTGACCACGATCGCGCTCGTATGGCCTGCCTTGACTTCGTGACTCGCCGCTTCTCGGGCCAGTTCATCTTCCAGCGCATCGATAAATTGGGCGCAATCCAGTTGAAACGCATGAAACGGAGACGCCGGTAAAACTTCACACAACTGTCCCTTGGCATTGGCGGGGAGGATATGCGCGACATACATGGAGGCGGGAAGCGCATCCGGTCCGATGCCGACGGCCGCAATGAGATCCAATCGCAGTAAGGCCAAGTCGGTAAGATCGTCCTGCGTTAAGGGTTCGTTCAGTAAATGCGTATGGACGAGACGTACACCTCGTAACGAACGGGATCCGACGCGATACTTCCATAGGTCGTTTAAGATCAACTCTCGGCCCGTTCCTACTATGACCTGTTCGATGCCGCCCCGTCGGTTGACTACCAAGCCGATCTGGCAGCGAATTTCAGCCGATAGTTCTGTGCATGTTCGTGCAAGCTCCGGAGTGATCACCTTATCGACGGGCACCCGCCGACGGTAGAGGTGCTCCAGCCGCAACAATTGTCCAGCTTTCAAACCATGAATATTTCCTTGAATGGTAGGAATCTTTATTGCCTCCTGAACGTAACAGAGTCGGTAGACCTTTTTTTTCGCGTCGCACAGATGCCCATAGGAGGACTGATGGTGTCGGAGCTCGGCAGGGTCATCTCCGGATCGGCCTCCAGATCCCATGATGCCCATCGGCCCGCCAAGTAGGACCCGCGCGCAGCGGCCGCAATCATGGCAGCATTGTCGGTACAGAGCGCAGTCCGCGGAATGGCCAGCGCAATTCCCGTCGCCGCAGCACGCTCGGAAAGAAGACTCCGCAAACGAGAATTAGCCGAGACACCTCCGACTACCGCGAGAGCGGCCACTCGATAGCGTGACACAGCCGCGAAGGCCTTTTCTACGAGGACCTCGACAATCGCTTCCTGATAGCCGGCGGCAATATCGGCCAATACCCTCGGACTTCCGGCGCGATCCAGGTCGCGAAGGTAATAGAGCAATGCGGTCTTGATCCCGCTAAAACTAAAATCTAAGTTGCGGTGTTTTAAATAGGGTCGCGGAAAGCGCACGGCGGCAGCATTCCCCGTTTGGGCGAGCCGATCCATCGCGGGACCGCCGGGAAATCCCAATCCCAGCATCTTGGCCCCCTTATCAAACGCCTCGCCGGCCGCATCGTCCAGCGTACGTCCTATCAACTGAAAACCGCCGTCCGTGGTCGTGAGATACAGATGCGTATGTCCACCCGACACAACCAAGATCACACAGGGCATCGGCAGCTTCGAGTTTTCCATCCACGCAGATGCAATATGACCTTCCAAATGATTGACGGCGATCAGCGGAACCCGCCTGGCATAGGCCAACGCCTTTCCCATGTTCACGCCGACCAAGAGGGCCCCGGCGAGGCCCGGCCCGGAAGTGACCGCGACGGCCTGCACATCCGACCATTCGATGTGAGCCTGCGCCATAGACTGAGCGACGACAGACTCGACCGTTTCAATATGACGCCGCGCGGCTAATTCAGGCACGACGCCGCCGTAGCGTTGATGCACATCGTGCTGTGAATAGAGCACGCTTGACAACAGAACGCCGTCAACGCGCATCACAGCGGCGGCCGTTTCGTCACAGGATGTTTCAATAGCTAAAATCGACGGGGCCGGCGAGTGACTGGAAGGGTCAGTAGGCGTTGCGGCGGCCGATGCGATGCCCATGCGTTGAATGATCACGAAGCTATGCAAACCTCTCTAGACAGCACGACCCTCGAGTGAATTCACCCGAGGGTCGTGCAGCCCACCATGTGTGCTCAAAGGAACAGCCTTAGACGCCGGCCAGCGCTTCCGCTTCTATGAAGTTCGGCGCATTGTCCCGCAAGACCACCTTGATTCTCCGAACATCTTTAAACCGGCCACGCAACAATTCTTCGGAGAGCGGATCGCCGATGTTCTTTTGAATGGTCCGGCGCATGGGTCTTGCCCCATACAATGGCTGATACCCTTCTTGAATGAGCCATTGCTTGACGTCGTCGCCCACTTCCAGCTGCACGCCGCGTTCGAGCAGGCGCACATTCAGCTCCTTGATGAGGATATCGGTAATATTGATCAGATGCTGCTTCTCAAGCGGGTGGAAGACCACCACTTCATCGATACGGTTCAAAAATTCCGGACTAAAGGATCGACGCAATTCTCCGAGCACATCGTCCTTGATGCGGCGATCGTGATCGCTCTGCTCTACGCGATGGAAGCCCAGAGACACACCCTTCTGGATCAGCTTGGTACCGAGATTCGACGTCATAATGATCACGGTGTTTTTGAAATCGACTTTGCGACCGAGGCTATCGGTCAGCACCCCGTCATCAAGTACCTGCAGCATGACGTTGAAAATATCGGGATGCGCTTTTTCGATTTCATCGAACAGCACCACAGAGTAGGGCCGCCGGCGAACGCGTTCTGTCAATTGTCCGCCTTCTTCATATCCCACATAGCCGGGAGGAGCGCCGAAGAGACGAGAACTGGTAAACTTCTCCTGATATTCCGACATGTCTATCCGCACAAGGGCGTCTTCGGTGTTGAACAGGAATTCGGCCAGCGCCCGGGCCAGTTCAGTCTTTCCAACCCCGGTCGGACCTAAGAAGATAAAGGAGCCGATGGGCTTCTTGGCATCTTTGATCCCCGCACGTGAACGACGGATCGCACGGCAGACCGCCGAGATGGCTTCTTCCTGACCGACGATCCGTTTATGGAGGAACTCCTCCATATTGAGCAGCTTGTTGGATTCCTCCTCTTCCAATTTGAAGAGAGGAATGCCGGTCATCTTCGAGACGACATAGGCCACATCTTCTTTGCTGATAACGGGCCGATTTTTTTCCTGATTTTTCTTCCACTCTCGTTTGGACTCTTCAAGCAATTTACGGAGCCGTTCTTCTTCCTCTCGGAACTTGACGGCCTCCTCAAAATTCTGGAGGGAAATAGCCACTTCTTTTTCACGAGACACTTTCTTGAGTTCTTGCTCAAGCGCTTTCAATTCCCCGGGCAACGCGTACGTTTGCAATTTCGCCCGGGAACCCGTCTCATCGATGAGGTCGATCGCCTTATCTGGCAAAAACCGGTCGGTGATGTAGCGATCCGAAAGCTTCACGGCCTCCACGACAGCTTCTTCGGTGATTTCCACACCATGATGCTCCTCGTATCGATCGCGCAATCCCTGAATGATGCGAACCGTTTCATCGATGCTGGGAGGCTGGACATAGATGGGTTGGAAGCGTCGCTTCAGCGCGCCATCCTTTTCAATGTGCTTGCGATACTCATCCAATGTGGTGGCGCCGATGCATTGAATCTCGCCGCGAGAGAGCGCTGGTTTCAACATATTTGAGGCGTCGATCGAGCCCTCGGCGGCACCGGCTCCGACTAAGGTATGCAGTTCATCAATGAAGATGATGATATTCCCGGCCTGCGCAATCTCCTTCATCACGACCTTGAGTCGCTCCTCGAACTGACCGCGATATTTCGTGCCGGCGACGAGGGAACCCAGATCCAAGGCAATGACCCGTCGCGAGAGAAGATTGTCCGGCACCTCGGATTGCACGATCCGTTGAGCCAACCCTTCGACGATCGCGGTCTTTCCGACTCCTGATTCTCCGATTAAGACGGGATTATTTTTCGTGCGGCGGCTGAGGATCTGCAGGACTCGTTCGATTTCATCTGCGCGGCCGATCACGGGATCTAACTGGCCCTCCTGCGCCAATTGAGTGAGATCGCGGCCGAACTCATCAAGAGCCGGTGTATTGCTTTTGCGATCGCGTTCACGTGGCGCCGACTTGCGAAGGAACGTGACGGTCAGTTGACGAGCAGTGAGCAGATTAGCACCCAGACTTCGGAGGATTTTTCCCCCGATCCCTTCTTCCTCTCGCAGGAGTCCGAGCAAGAGATGCTCACCGCCAATATGATTGTGTCCAAGTAAGCGGGCTTCTTCTACTCCGTATTCGATCACTTTTTTTACGCGAGGACTGAAGGGAATTTCCCCGAACGTCATTGTGGTGCCGCCGCCGGGAAGATTGCGTTCAATCTCCAATCGGATCTGTTCAGTGGACAGACCCATCTTCTTGATGATCATGAGAGCGATCCCGTCGGTTTCACGGAGAATGGCCAACACCAAGTGTTCCGTGCCCAGATAGTCGTTCTGGTGGCGCTCAGCTTCTTCCCTGGCTAGGATGATGATCTTGCGACCCTTATCCGTGAATCGTTCGAACATCCTACCTCCTGTGTATGGCGGTGAGTCGAAAAACGCAGGCAAACTACCGAAAATGCTGCTGTAATTCTATCGACCGAACACTGTCATGTCAAGACCTCGATCGATGGATAAAGGTGTGTTCAGCGCAGCACGGCGTATTCGTTGACACAGTTTTCGTGCACCGATACAATCGCCCTTCCCTCAGCAATCCCCTCATTGCGAGACGGGCCCATGAATCATATCGGTATTCTGACCAAACCCAAATTCCCAGACGTCAAACCGGTCTTAAAGGATCTGGTCTCCTGGTTGCGAGAACAGCGTAAAGAGGTCGTGCTCGACAGCAAAACCGCGGCGCTGATCGGTGAATCGGGCACGTATCAAAAGCCGCAGATGGCAGCATTGGCCGATATGCTCGTCGTGTTGGGTGGAGACGGCACGATGCTCAATGCGGCGCGCCTCGTCGAAGAGCGAGGGATTCCCATCCTCGGCGTCAACATGGGAGGCCTTGGGTTCCTCACTGAGGTCAGTGTCGATCAACTCTATCCCACATTACTCAAGGTCTTCGCCGGTGAGTACCATCTTGAAGAACGACTCATGCTGAGGGCACGTATCGATCGTCATGGGGAACACGTCGCGCAGGCGACGGTGCTCAATGATGTGGTCATCAGCAAGGGAACGTTGGCGCGGATGATCGAGATTCAGATTTCGATCGAGGGACAATTCGTGACGCGCTTGCGGGGCGATGGCCTGATTATCTCCACACCGACCGGCTCGACGGCATATTCGCTTTCCGCAGGCGGACCGATCATCAGCCCGTCGGTTCACGCGTTGATCCTTACGCCGATCTGCCCTCATACCCTGACACATCGCCCGCTCGTGATCCCAAGCAATGTCGAGTTGGAGGTCGTGTTGACAGGAAAAGACGAGGGGGCGATGACGACTTTTGATGGGCAGGTCGGCGTGGCCATGGTACAAGGCGACTCCGTCTCTATGAACACCTCTGACCATCGGACGAAGCTCATCCGTTTTCCGGATCACACCTACTATGATGTTTTGAGAAGAAAGTTAAAGTGGGGGGACGGGTAACGCCCGCGAGGATGTTTAGGTTTTCTGAAGAGTATGTTGCAGCATATCTTGATTCGTGGCGAACTTAAACTCGCCGATTGAACCCTGTGTCGCGGTGCATGCTTTTTCCGCCAGTTCCAGGGAACGCAAGCCTTCTACTCCAACCGTTTGAACATGCCGTTCCTTTAAGAGATCCCGAAGTCGGCGTAAGACTCCCTCCACTGCTCCCCGTTCTGCCGAAGCTCGAGTGTCGAGATACCGCGTCACCACTTCCGCACACCATTCGCCATCGCGTTTGGCGATCCCCACCAAGCCCTCGCTGGCCTTGCGCGCCCATCCGGTGAGAAAAATACCTTCGATAACTTTACCGGAGGCTTCATCGAAGGTTTGAAACAAGGCATCGTCCGGGTCATTACCGGATGAGGAGGGATTGGTGACGAATATGCCGTTCTTATACGGAAGACCCAGCGTGTCATCGACACGGTCTCCGACCGCAAAAACCACGCTGTCGCATGGGAATTCATAGTACTGTTTGAGTCCGACGGCAGCGGTGTCTTGTCCTTTCGGCTCGAGCTTCGTCTCCTCGACCTCCAGAGCCCGAACGCGATTGTGCGCATCGGTCAGAACACGGCGGGGTGAAGCCAGAAACCGGAACCCCATCTTCGTTGAGCTTCCCGTTGCTTCACACTTCGTAAAATCCTCGGTCATCTCTTTGAGAATTTTGTCGGCGTCTTGCCCAACAGCTTCTAATCGAGGGCGGATGCGAGCACATTCCTCGCGTAACGCCTCTTGATCAATGTTGTGGCAGACCGCACGAATTTCTTTGGGGTTGTACTTTCGTTCCAGTGGACCTCGGCGAGCAATCGCCGTGACCCTCTCCACCTGTTTATAACGCGTCAACCAGTGCGCAATGTCTACCATCACATCGCCGACGCCGATGACGGCAACATGCTTGCCCATCTCAAAAGGACGGTCCCCGAAACTGGGCAATCGATTGAAGTGGTAGACAACATCTTTGGCGTGATAGACGCCCATCGCAGAATCACCCTCGACCCCGATAGTTTTCGTACCCTGCGCACCGGTGGCAAAAATCACGGCGCTCGCGCCCAGGGCACGGAGGTCTTCTACGCTCAGCGCCTTTGACTGCCCGACCGTCACATTGCCGAAGTAGTGAACATTCGGACGCTCTACGATTTCCCAATACTGCTTGCGCAATCCGCCGCGCAGTTTTAACTTGCTGGGAAAAATCCCGTATTCGGCCAGACCCCCGAATTTAATATCGCGATTTAAAATGACGACTTCATGCCCGGCTTTCGACATGATGTTCGCTACGGACATCCCGGCTGGTCCGGCCCCAACCACAATTACCAAATGCGAGCCCTGTCGTGACATTCCTTCACCCATTGCAAACCCCATCGATCAATGCCCGTGACTCTGCAACAACGCAATAATTTTGCGAAGCTAGCATAGGCGCGTTTCGATTGTCAAAATGAAGCTGAGCTTAAAAATTCGTATTCAACAATGAGATGACCGATCAAGTAAGATCAATGGAAACGTCATCCACCTGCGGAACCGGGAGGGCCTCCTGGCTCAGTCATCCGCCACGGGTCCAGAAGGGCCGCGAGACGATCTTCCGGCAGAATGTTTTGGCTACGCGCCACCTCGCGCACGGACTTGCCGCTCCGATAGGCTTCTTTCGCGATCTTCGCCGCCGCGTCATAGCCGATTTCCGGAGCCAATCCAGTGCACATGGCAAGACTTTCTTCGATGAAATCGCGACACCGTTCCTCATCGGCCTTCACACCCTCAATACAACGGGCTGCAAAGTTGCTGGATGCGTTGGCCAAGAGTTCAATCGATTGGAGCAGATTGTACGCCATCACCGGAAGCATCACGAGCAATTCAAAATTACCGGCTTGGCCGCCGAGCGTAATCGTCGTATCGTTTCCAATCACCTGCGCCGCCACCATCGTCACGGACTCGGCAATCACCGGATTCACCTTTCCCGGCATGATCGACGAGCCAGGCTGTGTTTCAGGGAGTAGGATCTCTCCCAATCCGCACCGGGGTCCCGATCCCAGCCATCGCACGTCATTGGCAATTTTCATCAAGCTCACGGCGATTGTGCGTAAGGCCCCGCTGGCTTCGACGAGTGAATCCTGTGTCGACTGTGCCTCGAAATGATTTTTGGCCTCCACAAATTGACATCCGATTTCTTGAGACACCAGCGCGAGTACGCGTTGTGCGAATTCCGGATGGGCATTGAGTCCCGTGCCGACTGCCGTCCCGCCAAGCGCGACTTCTCGTAGGACACGTTGCGCATGTCGGGCGCGATCCAAGCCCAGTTCGATTTGGCGGGCATAGCCGCTGAACTCCTGGCCCAATCGAATGGGAGTGGCATCCTGAAGATGCGTTCGGCCAATTTTTACGATGGCGTCGAATTCTCTCGCCTTGCTATCGAGCGCTTGTTGCAGACGGGTGAGAGCAGGAATGAGGTGACGTTCGATCGCGTCGCCGGCGGCAATATGGATCGCCGTGGGAATGACATCATTGCTCGACTGCCCGAGATTCACGTGGTCGTTGGGGTGCACGACCTTGCTGCCTCTAGCCCCGCCCAACAATTCAGCGGCCCTGTTGGCAATCACCTCGTTGGCATTCATATTCGTCGACGTCCCGGAGCCGGTCTGAAAAATATCGACCGGAAACTGCTCGTCCCAACGTCCATCAATGACCTCTCGACTGGATGCGAGAATGGCGTCGGCGATTTTCTTATCCAATAAATTCAGCGAGACATTTACGGTTGCAGCCGCCCACTTGATCAGCCCCATCGCCCGAATAAAGACACGTGGAAACCGCAGATCGCTGATGGGAAAATTCTCAACCGCCCGAGCCGTCTGCACACCATAATAAGCGGCAGCCGGGACCGCGAGTTCGCCCATCGTATCCCGTTCCATCCGGGTCGCGCCCGAGACGCTTGGTGATGTTCTTTGCGAACCGGCTTCCGTCATGGTCTGATCCGACTTTGCATTCATGATACGAACTCCACTTCGAAGGTGAGCGGCGCAATGGAGGGCTCATCTTAATTGATCCGTGTGGGCACGTACAAGCCTCAGGGTGCCCGTGATCGATGCCATTGATAGTGGCCGACAGACACCACTTCCCCGGACAAGAATGGACACTAAGAAGTACAGGAGGGTTTAGCGCCGAAGCGGAAGATTAGCGAGCGTCGATCGGTACGTAAGGACGGTTGTGGTCCCCTGAGTAAACCTGCTCCGGTCGATAGAGTTTATTTTCTTTAAGTTGTTCGAACCAATGGGCCAGCCACCCTGCCACGCGCGCCATCGCGAAAATCGGAGTAAAACAATCAAGCTCGACACCCATCTTGTCGTAGATAATCCCAGAGTAAAAATCCACATTCGGATAAATGCGTTTTTCGCCGAATAGATCGGCCGCCACATGCTCGACCTCCATCGCCACATCATAGAGCTGAGAAGAGCCGGTTTCCTTGCACAGCCGCTCGCAGAGCTGTTGGAGCACAGTGGCACGCGGATCTTTGACCTTATACACACGATGACCAAATCCCATGAGCTTTTCCTTCGCGCGGATCTTCTGCTCGACAGAGCTACGGGCACGTGCCGGTGTTCCAATCTCCCGAAGCATCGCGACCACTTCTTCGTTCGCCCCACCATGCAATGGCCCTTTTAACGCCCCTATGGAAGACGCGACGACCGTATACGGATCGGCGAGTGTGGACCCCGTAATGAGGCCGGTGAAGGTCGAGGCGTTCATCGTATGCTCGGCATGGAGAATCAAACAGACGTCTAAGACCTGCACCCACGTGTTGGGCGGCACCTTGTCCGAAAGCATGTAGAGAAAATTCTCACAGAAGTGCAGATCGTCTCGGGGCAGGAGGCACGCATCGCCTTTGCGCAACCGCGCATAGGCCGCAACGATCGTGGGCAGTTTCGCAAGGAGTCGTACCGCCGACCAGTAATTGTTTTCCCCATCCGTGACATTGCGGCCCGGATAAAACATTCCCAGCGCCGCAACGGCCGCCTGAAGGGCGTCCATGGGATGGCCATGCTCGGGCAAACATTGCATGAGATCGACGAGACGATACTTAATGCGCCGGTGCGCCGTCACATCGTCGGTAAACTTCGTCAGCTGTTCCTGAGTGGGCAATTGCCCGAATAACAGTAACCACGACGTTTCCAAAAACGTTGACCGCGCGCAGAGGTCTTCGATCCGAATCCCTCGGTATTCCAAAATGCCCCGTTCCCCATCGACATCGCTGACAGCGGACTTCGCCGCCGGCACTCCTGCCAGTCCAGGCATAAAATCGTGTGCCATTGCCCTGCTCCTGTTCGACTGCTCTGTCTTTCATACATAGTAAAAGTCGAGCACTGAGGAGGTCAAGGAGCCGGCTTGCGAAGAGATTGTAGGCTTGGGCATACTGTGAATAGCTCTGAGAGCAAAGGATCCCATGCTGTCATTTCATCCGCCATGTATCGGAGGGAACGGAATCGCACTCCTCAGGACGCGGCGACCGACCAAAAGAATTTCATCCTGGCCTTATGGCCTCGCTTGGATCGTGCTGACGACTGTTGCGATATCACCGCTTTCCGCACCGGCTCAAGACTCGATCTTCGCGGTCGTCACCGGCATGACCAAAGATAGGCGGCAGGTGACGACACAGGCGTCGATCGGTGGAACGGTGTCCGAAGCCATCCTGATTCCAACCGACGAGGTCATGGACAATCCAATTTGGCGACAATTGGAAATCTGTCATTCGTTAAAAGCGGAAGGCCCGAAGGGAGGCGACGGCTATCGTATCTCGTCCGTTAAAATCTTGGACGCCGGTATGCTGCCGATGGCACTTCAAGGGATCGCAGGAGAGTGCTTGCTGAAAAAGGCCTTAGACTATGCGCCGCTGGTGGATTGAATGCTGTTCCGCCGGTCGGAGGACGCAGAGGGTATTTTTTCGGAACGATTGAGACCAACCGCTATGACTGACACTGTGGACAAGTGGTGGGCTCTTGATCGGCTTGGACTTCTTCCACCGTCAGAGGAAAATGCTGATCGCAGGTGGTGCATTGACGAATTTCAAAGTATGCGATCCCTTTGTCATCAATTTCTGTCGGAAGCAATAACTCGGACGGCTCGAATCCAAGGTTGGCGTTGTCGGAAAATTTGACGACCGCTAACCGCTCGTTGAAAACCTGAAACGTGGCCTCCTGCCCTTTACGCTCGGGAATGTGCCCGAGGACAAATACCGGCTGCCCCTTCCGCTTCGTCCGCAAATGCTTTAATGTCCGCTGCGCGGACGTCGCGCACGCAAACTCACCCGTGGAGCTGGTTCCAGCCGTCAACATGTCGTATCTTTCTCCCACAGCACAGGCACGATGTGGTGTAACACGCGGCGATTTTTTTCGTCAAGCGTCTACGTTTTTCACAAGGAGTTCATCATGGACAAGGTCACCATCTATCACAAGCCGACCTGCACCACCTGCCGGCAAGCCGTGGACATTCTCAAAAACAGCGGTCACTCGTTCGAAGCTATCGATTACTATCACAAGCCGTTTACGAAAACCCAACTGAAGGGCTTACTCAAAAAGGCAGGGTTGAAAGCGCGCGACGTGTTGCGAACCAAGGAAGATAGTTACAAAAGCCTTGGACTTGCGAAGAAGGAGCACAGCGAAGACGCCCTCCTTGCGTTCATGATCGAGCACCCCGACTTGATCCAACGGCCCCTTGTCGAAAAGGGCGATCATGTAATTCTTGCCAGACCTGCCGACACTCTAAAGGATTTTCTCAAGTGACATTCGCTTTTGCTGATGTTTTTGGCGTCAGGTGAAGCGTTCCGGTGCTGGGATCGATTCCGACCTGCAGCTTACCGTCGAGGACTTCGAGTAACGTCTCTCCCGCCAACGTCTTTCGCCATCCCTGCAGAATGGGAAGATCGAGCTTCTCACGCTGATGTTTGGCATCAACCAGCTCTTGAAGATCGGATGCTCCGGCCAGCAGCGAGGGAGCAATCTCCTCTCTGAGCGCGATCGCTTTGAGAACCGCTTGCAGCAAATCGACTTGCCCTGCCGCCTCGGGCTCCGGGCGTTTCGTCTTCGGCGCTTCCGGCCAATCGGACTCGGGCACGGCCAGACCACGCTCGATGACGCGGAGAAGCGCCTCGCCGTTCCGTTCCGCTTCGGACGCATGGAGACCGCGCATACCTTTCAGTGCCGCGATCTTCATCGGCGTATGACGCGCCATCTCCAATAAGACCTCGTCCCGAATCACACGGCCTCGTGGGACATCGCGGCGCTTGGCTTCCTCCTCGCGCCACGCAACCAACTCTCGGAGCACGGCCGCAAAACGAGGTCTGAGATTTTCCCACCCGCGAATCCGCTGATAGCGATGACGCGGCTCCCGCGACCCATCGGTCAGTTTCGATCCTAATCTGACGAATTCTTCTTCCACCCAGTCCATCCGCCCGAGCGCCTTGAGCCGTTCACGAAGATGCGTGTGCACCGCCAGTAAATAATGGACATCGTCCAGGGCATAGGCGAGTTGCTCCTTGGATAAGGGCCGCTGACTCCAATTCGTAAACGTATGGGCCTTGGTCAGCTTGACGCCGACAACGCGTTGAACCAGTTGCGCATAAGCGATCTGCGTGCCGTACCCGACCATGGCGGCCGCGACCTGCGTGTCGAATATCGGCGCGGGCACCTTTCCGGTGTGCGTATAAAACAGCTCCAAGTCCTGCCGCCCGGCGTGCACGACCTTTTCAATGCGTGCATCGGCCAGCAACACGCCGAAGTCATCCAATGACCCGACGGCGGGAAAATCGATCACCGCCGAAAGGGGGCCGGCGGCCACTTGTATCAGTTCGAGCCTCGGCACAAAACTGTCTTCGCCTACAAATTCAGTGTCGAGCGCGATGCGGTCCTGCTCGCTCAGGCGCTGCACGAAATTCTGCAGTGTCCGGCGATCGGTGATGTATGTGAGGGGCGTCGTCACGAAAGATTACTCCGAGGGTGAATAGTTCGCGCCGGGATTGAACGGTGGGTCCGTATTGCTCAAACTCAAATGTTCCTTGAGAAACTGATAGGCTTCGATAATCCGGCGCAATTCCGGTTCCGAGCTGCGATCCCCACGGCGCGCATCGGGATGCAGTTTTTTGGCGCGATTGCGAAAGGCCCGCGTGACAGCGGCTAATGAACTGCCGTTCTCTATACCCAGGGCGGCAAACGCATCGGTGGGATTGTTGATGCCCCCGTGCGCGCCGGCGGCTTCTCCCCATCCGCCGCCCCCAGCGGCTTTAAAAAAATCCGCCATATTGACTCGGCGACGCCGGCGGCGAGGGCGCTGGCGCACCTCACTGTCGAACTCTTCGAATCGATCCTCCATGAACTCAAGGCGTGAGTCGAGACGTTGGCAGCTCGACAGATCGGTGATCACCGCCAACTCCTCCTCGATGAGGCCCAGCGACCGGTCGATTTCATTCAACCCTTCTTCGACGCGAAAATAACTATCCACACGATCTTCCATCATGGAGTCGATCGCCACCTCGAGACAGTCTTCGGTTTTTGCCCGTAGCTCGACGATGCGTTTCCGGATTCCGACTTGAAATTTGGCAAATGTTCGTGCGTTGAACGGCATGGCCGGTTCGATCCATCGAGAAAACGAGGGTCGGAATGATCGGTTTAGTCGGCGCGCATTGTAGCACACACCGCTTGTAACGACAGCAGAGAACCGCGCTCGTTGTTCAGGCAGATTGGCCTGTGATAGACTGCCGCCCGTTTCGCCGGGCCATTTATTTCATTCATTACGTAAGGGAGGCATCATGCGTCATCGGAGCCTATTGTTGTTATGGTTGTGCGCATCCGTCTTGTCAACCATGACCTGTTTTGCCGCCGATCCATCGGGCTACGGCCAGGCCGGCGGTGAATTCGATATTAAAATTCCCCGCGTGCCTTCCGGTGAGTTAGCAACAGCCAAAGCGCTCAAACCACCGTTCGAGGCGACCTCTGAGGTGCTGGCCGACGGGAAGGCGATTTTTCTAGGGCGTGGCACGTGCTTTCAGTGCCATGGGGCCGAAGGCAAGGGCGACGGCGGCGCCGCTAAAGTGCTGCCCATTCAACCAAGAAATTTTACGAACCCGCAATTTAAAAAATACCGCACGCCCGGCGAAATGATGTGGGTGCTTAAAAACGGGAGTTTAGGCCAGTCAGGGCGCGTACCGGGTACGGGCATGCTCCCCATTGTCGGACAATTTTTGAGCGAAGAAGACGGCTGGAAAGTCTTGCTGTATGAGTTGAGCCTGGGAGCCGGTCAGTAAAGCGGCGTGCGAATCGCTTCCATCTAAGATCACATTACAACGTCGACCCGTCCGCCGGTTTCAGAACGCGGCGCGCCACGCCGCTGTCGATGGCCGCTTGCGCGACCGCCTTCGACACGTTCGGCACGACTCGTTTGTCAAACACGCTGGGAATAATATAATCCTCGCTGAGCGTTGCGGCGGGAATGATATCCGCAAGCGCCCGGGCCGCCGCCAATTTCATGGCTTCGTTAATCTCCTTCGCCTGAACGTCGAGGGCGCCTCGAAATAATCCGGGGAAGGCCAAGGCATTGTTGATCTGATTGGGAAGATCCGATCGACCGGTCGCAAAAATTTTGCAATGAGCTAGGGCCAGACTGGGTGAAATTTCCGGATCTGGATTCGCCATGGCAAACACAATGCGATCCGGCGCCATCAGTGCCAAATCGTCGGGTGTCAGCACATTGGCCACGGAGAGGCCGATAAAGACATCGGCCTCCTTCAGCGCATCACGCAACGATCCGATCGGTCGTTCATAATCGATGCACGCCCCTAAATTCTCTCCTGCCGCGCGAAGTCGCTCCGCGTCCCCGGACAACACGATCCCTTGTCGATTACAGCCCAGAATGTGCGACGCGCCGGCCGCCAGCAGAGTTTTATAGCAGGTCAGCCCCGCCGCCCCCAGTCCATTGACGACGATCCGAACATCCTCGATCCGCTTCTTCATGACCTTCAACGCATTCATGACCGCCGCCAATAGGACAACGGCCGTCCCATGCTGATCGTCGTGCATCACCGGAATATCGAGAATATCCTTCAACCGCCGTTCGATCTCGAAACAGCGTGGCGCACTGATATCTTCTAAATTGATCCCTCCAAAACCCGGAGCGATTCCTTGGACCATGCGCACGATATCCTCGGGCTCCTGGCTGTTCAAACAGATCGGCCACGCGTCGATGTCGGCCAGTGCTTTAAACAACATGGCCTTTCCTTCCATGACCGGCAGGGCCGCGTACGGGCCTAAATTACCAAGGCCTAGTACCGCCGATCCGTCGGTCACGATCGCCACGCTGTTGCATTTCGTGGTAAACGCATAGGCCTTTGTCGGATCTTTAGCGATTGCTTGAGAGACCCGTCCGACCCCCGGTGTGTAGACCATGGAAAGGATGTTGCGTGTAGTGATTGGAAGTTTACTTTCTACTCCAATTTTGCCTCGTAAGTGCAGGAGAAAAATGCGATCTGAAACCGAGACCACCTTAAGATCCGCTATGGAATTTAACGCGGAGATGACCCGATCGCCATGACCTTCATCCTGCACATCAAAGGTCACGTCTCGCACGATGATCGTCGGAGTCGCCGTCACGATATCTACCGCGCCGAGATTCGCACCTTCTTCCGCTAACGTCGTCGCGACTCGAGCGAACATGCCGGGGTGATTTGCCAGTTCTAGACGAGCGGTTAACCGATAATTTGAATAGGGTCCGACATCCGCCATTGTGCACCTCACGCGCTTTAATAAAGCCTACCATACCCCGTCGCCTACGGCGGGCGTCATTCCCTGGGAAGGTGCTCTATGGTCCGACCAACGGTGTCGCGCCATAAAGAATTGCTCGTAGAATTGTTGATTGACATCGGAATATATTTTGATTAGGGTAGGCGGCCTGCGGGGAGTTTCTCCCTGCGTCAATCATATTCCTAATGGAGGGAAAGATAGATGAAGCAGCTTATGCTAGCCGCCATGGCCGTGATGTTCCTCGTCGGAGTCAGCACCATTTCCTTCGCCGATGAAAAGAGCACCCCCAAGACCGACACCAAGGGCGATATGAAGGGCGACAAGAAGAAGGACGAGAAAAAGGGCCACTGAGCCCGTGCCTTCAATCCGTCCAGACTATAACCGGCCCGCCTCGCCATGAGTTGCGGGCCGGTTCTTTATTGTAAGGAGACCTCGCGATGAAACAGGCATTGACGTTCGTGTTTTCAGCCATGCTCTTGATCGGCTTCACCACTGTAGCGTTCGCGCAAGAACCCGTACCGGCACCCGCGCCGTCCGCACCGGCTACTCAGGCTGCTCCTCCAGCTTCCTCGGCATCGCCCGACAAGAAGTCCGACAAAAAAGGCCACAGCAAAAAGAAGCAACACAAAAAGAAGAGCGAGCAGAAACCGCAATAACTCCTGTCCGCTTTCGCTTCGGCCCGCGCCTCGCCCATCGAGCCGCGGGCCGATCTGTTCTCAGTCATGAAATGCTTCTTAAAGTCATTTCGCAATTGACCGGTCTTCAAACCCGATGATACGGTGAGGTCATGACGATGCCGCCCGATTCTCACACGTCCCACAAACGCTCCAATCGACTGATCGACGAAACCAGTCCCTATCTCCTCCAGCACGCTCACAATCCCGTCGACTGGTACCCCTGGGGACCGGAGGCGCTTCAGCGATCACGTGATCTGAACAAACCCATTCTCTTGTCAATCGGCTATTCCGCCTGCCATTGGTGCCACGTGATGGAGCGGGAATCCTTCGAAGATGAGCGCATCGCCGCCCAGATGAACGAGCACTTCGTATGTATAAAGGTGGACCGCGAAGAACGCCCGGATCTCGACGAGATCTATATGCAGGCGACCATCACGCTCAATCAGGGACAAGGGGGATGGCCGATGACCGTCTTCTTAACGCCGGAGCAACAACCCATTTTTGCGGGGACCTATTTCCCACCCACCGACCGATGGGGCCGGCCCGGCTTCTCAACCGTACTGGCGAAGGTTGCAGAGCATTGGCGCAATGACTCAAGCGGTCTTCGGCGTCAAGCCGGTGAAATCACGGCGCGACTGCAGAACGACATGCGCGTCGGCGCACCGGTGTCGGTCGGCGACGCGGAGTTCGATGCGGCCGTCACGCAATATGCCGAAGAATTCGATGCGCGCTACGGAGGCTTCGGTCACGCCCCCAAATTTCCGCCGGCCACCGGTCTCTCCTTTCTATTGCGGCGCGCCCATCGAACCGGCGACCCGCAGACGATCAAGATGGTCCGAAAAACGCTCGACGGAATGGCGGCCGGCGGCATATACGACCACGTCGGGGGCGGCTTCGCCCGTTACTCCACCGATGAACGCTGGCTCGTGCCGCATTTCGAGAAGATGCTCTACGACAATGCGCTCCTGGCGCGCACCTATTTGGAAGCCGCACAGGCAACGGACGATCCGCAGTATCGGCGCGTCGCGACTGAGACGTTGGATTATGTGTTGCATGAGATGACGTCGCCGGAGGGCGGATTTTATTCGGCGACCGACGCCGACTCGGAAGGCGTCGAAGGAAAATTCTTCGTCTGGACGCCGGAGGATGTTCGCCGGATTGTTCCGACTGATGAAGATGCGCGTCGCTTCTGCGCGTACTATGACATTACGCCGGGTGGAAATTGGGAGCATACGAGCATCCCGAACACGCCTCATTCGCTGGAAGACGTGGCACGCGACCTAGCTATATCCCCCGAGGACCTTCGAACAACCATCGATCGGGTGAAGCCGCTCGTCTATGCCGCGCGAGCCCAACGCATCCCTCCCGGCCTCGACGACAAGATACTCACCGCCTGGAACGGCATGATGATCAGCGCCATGGCTGAGGGGGCACGCGTACTCGGCGACAGCCGATACCTAGAAGCCGGTGAAGAAGCCGCCGATTTTCTGCTTCGGACGATGGCGCGGCCCGACCATGGACTGTATCGCACGTATCGACTAGGGAAAGCCCATCTCAACGCATGTTTGGACGACTACGCGTGCCTCGCAGAGGGATTGATCGATCTGTACGAAGCGGGAGCCCATGAAGGCTATTTGGATGAGGCCGTGCGGTTGGCTGAGCGGATCGTCGCGGATTTTTCCGATAGGGAGCACGGCGGGTTTTTTACGACGGCGGCAGACCATGAATCGCTCATAGTCCGAAGCCGAGAAGGCCCGGACGGCGCCACGCCCAGCGCCAATGCGGTGGCTGCGATGGTGCTGGCAAGATTGTCTTACCACTATGACCGCGATGACTTTCGTACTGCGGCCACCGATGCCATTCGCGCCTACGGACGGCCAATCGCCCGCTACCCTCGCGCCTTCGCCAAAAGCCTCTCCGTAGCGGATCTGCTGTTAAACGGCCCCATCGAGGTGGCCTTGGTCGGCATGCAAGGCGATCCTCCTTACGAAACTCTGCGCGCGGAAGTCAATCGCCACTATCTCCCAAACCGGATCCTGGCACATTACGATCCGCAAGGCCCCGACCCTCAGCACCCATTGACGAGGGGAAAGACCCTGGTGACTGGACGTCCCGCCTTGTATGTCTGTCGCAACTTTGCATGTCAAACGCCGATCACTGACCCCTCGGTGATCGATGCCGCATTGAAGTCAAACGCTCGAGGCGCCGACACGGCGGCCGCCTCGGCGTCAAAAGCGTTGCAAGGCACACAGACGCTCGGACACGCGACCGCGGGGGGAACCGCCGCATATGCCGTCCGCATGATTGGACGATCCGCCCACGCCAATCTGTCCCCTGGCTATACGACACTTGGAGCGACAGGCTTGACGACGAGTAGACTTGGCTTCGGTGGATATCGCACGGGAACGCAAGAGCCGGAACATCGCGATGCTCTGATGAACGCCATCAGGAGCGGCTGCAATCTCATCGATACATCCACCAATTATATGGATGGGGACAGCGAACGCTTGATCGGCAGCGTCTTGGGAGTGCTCATTCAGAAAGGCGAGATCTCACGCGAAGAGGTGATCATCGTCTCGAAGATCGGCTACGTACAGGGCGACAATCTGAAACGGGCGCAGGCTCGCGAGAAGGCCGGTTCACCCTATCCGGAGATGGTCAAATATGGGGACGGCATCTGGCATTGTCTCCACCCCGACTTTCTCGCCGATCAACTCGCCTTGTCACTCGACCGCTTGGGACTGGAAACCGTCGATGTGCTCCTCCTCCATAATGCGGAATACTTTTTATCCGACGCGCATCATCGAGGACAAGCCGATCTAGCTCCCGTACGTGATGAATTTTATCGCCGCTTGCACGCCGCCTTCACTTATCTAGAAGCTCAGGTAGCGGCAGGCCGAATACGGTACTACGGCGTGTCTTCGAACACATGTACTTCCGACCCGAACGATGCCGAGGCTACTTCGTTAGCTCGGATGCTCGACGCCGCCCGACAAGCCGCCGGCAAAGGGGAACATCATTTTCGCGCGCTTCAACTTCCCATGAATCTCTTTGAATCGGGGGCGGCACTCACCGCCAATACCGGACCGGCAAACGGTGAAACCGTGCTGGACCTCGCGCAACACGAAAACGTGGCCATATTGGTTAATCGGCCATTAAATGCCATGCCCGGCAAGGGAAATGCCATGATTCGTCTGGCGGATCTTCCGATTGAATCGCAAGAGACGGCCTTCGAACCGCAACGTGAGACCATTGCCCGGTTCGAAGAAGAGTATCGGACGACCTTCGTGCCTCATATTCAAAGCTCACCACAAGGGATGCCGGCACAAGATTATTTTAAATGGGCCGATGAGCTAAGTCGCATCCGTCCGCTGATTCAAAATCTCGAACACTGGGAGCAGATCGAATATCAAATGATCGGACCGCATATCAATCAAGTCTTGCGCGCGTTGACGCAACACTTCAGCGGCGATCTCGCCGATCAATGGCAGCAATGGCGCGATCGATACTTGCCAGAACTTTTGCGCCTGTTACGGGAACTGAGGAGAGAAGCGACCGTCAAGAGTCGTGAGAAGACGGCAGCCGTTACCCGGGTGATCGATCCACTGCTACCCGCGTTACATCGATCAGAATCGCTATCGAGAAAAGCCCTCTGGGTACTGACGAGTACGCCAGGAGTCACCTGCGTGTTAAACGGAATGCGGACGCCCGACTACGTGCAGGATTCGTTGGCGGTGTTAGGCTGGCAACCGCTCTCCGATGCACGACCGGTCTATGCAGCTATGAAGACTCTCCAGTTGTGAATCCCTCATTACGAATTCACGCCTGATACAATCATCGTCTAAAATCGTGAACGGTTTAGAAAGTGGGGATCAACGGTCGATCCAGGCCGGGACCCGACAGGGGAAGGACTCCCCTCCCCTGTCGTCACACGGTTATCGCGCGCTGAGTACGGCAGGACTGGTCGAATTAGGTTCCGTCTCCATTGCGCCTGCGCGACGCATCTCCGGAACACTCTTTGTGAGAGGCAAGACGCGTGGGTCGCCGGCAGGCAGGACGCGCAAATATCCCCATTGACCCGACTGAGAATACGGCAGCCGCTGATTGCTCCAGACATAATCGCCTGGGATGAGATACGGCCCACCGGCAGACTTGATGAAGGCATCGAGCGTCTCGGATCCTGCAAACTCCACCACGCTGATGTCGTCGGCCCCCCCCATGAATGGCTCGATTGGCCATTCATGCTTTTCGACTCCGAACATGCCATTCTGCTCGCTGCTCGCGCCAAACACGTGGATGCGCACAGGGTCGCCGGCATGGGCCACAATGAGGGGCGTGACTGGATCTGCCGGTTTATCCGCGGCGCACGGCTGGAACATTTTTCCCAGCGTGCACCCCATTTCCTCCCGGAACTTATACGGTTCGGAGCGGTAGTTCACTCCGGTCAAACCCGCGGCATTTTGCACATAGGGCATGAAACTCGTTCCGATAATGTTGTCCTCATCTTGGAAGTACAGGGCAGCATCGCGATAGTTCACGCGTGTCTCGTAACCGGGAATCGTCCGGTCGACGATCACATCGGCAATCCAACTATTTTTATTGGAGATGTCGGTTCCGGTCTTTGGATCTCGATATGTTGCCCCCTTCGGTCCAATCACAATGGCCCCAAACAATCCGTTACGTGGATTGAGCATGGGATTGCCCCAATCCCACACCAACGAGGCAATCTCGCCGAGAAAAGGATCGGCATAATATGTATACACGCGGCTGTCGCCCGGCGCGATGGTCTGGTCGCCCGGATTCCGGCCGACGTTGGCGCCCAGCGAATCCTTTGGGTCGAACGCCAGGCTGATGGCTGAGAAGGAGGCGCGACTGTTCTTCATTTTGTTCGTCAGCTTGATTTTCAGACAGTCGCCGACGTTCGCGCGCAACGTCAGCGGCATCGGTTGAAGGCCGCTCGCAACTTTCGCGGCGTCTTCCTCCAGTGCGTAGATCTTTGCCTCCGGATTGGCCACTTGAATTTTTCGTTCGAAATCCACCTCCACCGCATCGGGTGCGTTCGGATTGAACTTCATCGACGGAAGATCGATGGCCACCACGTTAAATGATCTCACCGGCGCGTCACTGGGGCATACCGGCAACGGTTTGGGAATCTCGCTCCGACTGGTGTAACCGGCCGGCAGCTTCTGCAGATCGGGCACCTCTTTTTCGTATACGCGAAGGATGCCCCATGCGCCTTCGGCGAAGTGAGAATCGCGTCCGTTAAAGTGAATATAGTCACCCGGCTGCAAGCGTGGCCCGCCCGCCTGCGGCACGACCAGGTCGTATCGCTCGGCGATGCCGACGTGGATCGAATTTTTCCGGTTGGCATCACCGGCGTACCGTTCGGTCAGGAAGGTATGACCCGACAGCGTCCACACAGACGTTTCATTGGCCATCGTTTGAAGTAACCGGAACACAAGCGTATCGCCGACGTACGCGCGTAACATCGGCGTATACGGGTCCCCGTGGACCGCGCTGCTGAAGATCTGCGAATAATCACCATTGTTTTTCAGCCGCGACGCGATCGGTTCCGCCCGAAAGTTCAATCCGCTTCCGGTCGTATGCGTCCCGCCATTGATGAACGACATCGGCGAGGGTGGGATGTTTTCAGGCATTGGAAATGAAATGGTTTTGCCAGCCTCCAGCGCCACCTCAATCGGCTGTCCGGGAGGATTGCCTTCCGTCACGAGGTTCACGGTATGCGGCACGCTGTCATGCACCTGCACCATCAGTTCCCGGAAACTGCCGTTCACGCCATATCCAACCGGCTCGACCGTGCGAATATCGGCAATCGGACCACTGCGAATTTCTTTACCAGTCTTGGCGTCATGATAGGTCGATCCCACCGGCTCGATGAGAATCGTTCCGAATCCGCCGTGGCCCCACGTCACACGACCGAGCGCGTGATCGTGCCAGAAGACCGTGCCGACATCCGCGTCAACCCAGAACCGCTGCCGCACGAACTCAACCGTCACGATATCGCCGGTCGGATGGGCGTTGCGCAAGGGACGATGGAGTTCGATCGTATTGCCTTTGATGCTCTTAATCCTCCCGATCTCATTGCCGCCGACATTATCCGCTCCGATCAAAATCTCAATATTCGGATGGTATTGCGCGGCATTCTTGACGGTGATGGACCGCTCGCCTTTTTTTGCCGCCTTCGTAAAGACGGAATTCAGCGGGAGCGGCAACCCCTTGTTCGCCTTCTTTTGCAGCATGGTGAACGGCCGTACGGACTGCTCATAGGAAAATCCGGTGATCACGCCGTCAGACGACTGATTGTCGAACTGCAGGAAGTGCCAATGGGTGTTGATCTTGGACGAATGGAAGTTCGTCGCGTCGTCATCCTCCCACTCGCTGGTCAACGTCCAATCGATGCAATCATAAATATTGGCCCGGGCTACCAATGGATATTTGCGATCGTTGTTCTTCCGAACTTCGGCTTCTTCTTCGTGTAACACATAGATCAACCCGCCCTTATCCTCGATGGCCGGTTGATCGCCCTGCTTATCCGCCAAGATCATCGGCGTATGGATGAAATGGACATTGTACGACTTGCGCCCGGCATTTTCGGGACACAAACTCCAGCGCCCATTCTCGCCAGGCTTGGCCGGATACGAGCTTTGCCCTCCGTCCTCATCGAGGTGGATGGGCTCAAGCCATGGGGACGGATTATGCGTTCCGGAAAACGGCACGCGTCGTCCAAAATGCGGTTTCAAATGAGGCCACGCAACCTTGCCCGTTTGCGGTTCAAACAGAATGGGGAGTCGTTTGCCGGGAGACGGAGATTGATAGCGCGGGTTGGGCACGGCGCTCTCCGGCTCCGTCATGGCGCGGGTACCGTCCCACGCCCAGTTCAACACGCTGGCATCATAGGAGAGCGTCTGGCCATTCTCGTCATCCTTGTGGCCGGGCTTCCCCTGGGGCGGCAGGAACATCGCCACCCAATCCTTCAGTGTCACCACAGCCGGCATCGCCTTCCAGTCGGTCTTTCCCTTTTCCACGATCGTGAACTGTTTGCCGAACCAGTCGACGGTTTTGCCGACCAGCTTATCCGACGTCACGCCCCCCTTGATCCGCCCCTGTCGATCCGGCAATTCACGCAGGTCCGGCATCGTGTCGGTATGCAGATCCCCCTGTTGCATGACGTTGTACACGCGCCAATACCCCCACATGCCGGCGATATAATGGTGCGCCACGTGACAATGAAAGAGAAAATCACCGGACAATTGCTGGCACAAACCTGATCCGCACTCCGTCTCCAGGTCCATCGTCTCGGACGGACCGATGACCTCGACATCGACGCGATCGGATTTGGCCCGGATGACCGGATACTTCACGGGACCGTTTTTCGCGGCGTGCCACATCGGCATCTGATCCACGGCACGCGGGCTGCGCGGCCAGCGGATAGAGCCGCCATGGGGGTGATGCGAATGGAATACTTCCGAGCCGCCGTGCACCAATCTGAATTTGGCGGGATCGCCTAGATAGCTGCGCGGCACGGTCGTGGCCGGATCGCCGAAGGTATAGGCGCTGTAGGCCATCGATTCGTCCTCGAATCCGAAATATTCGTGCTGCATCTCCATATTATCGACGCCGAAGGGCTCGCTACGGTAATTGAGTGCACGCGCTACCGGTCGGTAGACGTCCGTCAACGGATCGCGCTGCGGGATGAAATCGCCGCGCTTATTGACCGGACGAAACGCTTCATCCCCCACTTCATGATAGAAAATCACGAACTCACGGAAGTCGGGCCCCGAACCGTTTTTAATAATCGCTTGCCAGCCGCTTTTCATCGGAGTGGGCTCGCCGGTTCCGAGCGGATCGAGATATTCCGACCCTTTCGGTTCAACCACGAACGTGCCGAATAGACCCATCACCGTTAATTCCCGGTCGTTGCTGTAGCTATGGAACTGCCGGCTACCTTCCTGCATCGTCGGCGGGATGTACCATTCCAATTCGACGCTCTTTCCTTGGGCCGCGACCGCATCGGAATTCGTCGTGATGGCGGGTTTGCCGGTCGCGCCGATGATCATACTGGAGCCGTGGATATGAAGACTGACGTCTTCCCCGCCCTCCAACTTGTTCTGGAGCGCGATCTTGATGCAATCGCCTTGGTTCCCTCGAAGCACGAGTGGTTGGATCCAATTGTTCTGCAGACCGCTGGCGACCGCGCCTGGATCGAAGCCTTCCTTGCCCCGCGCATCTCGGTTACGAGTTTCTTCTTCCCTCACCTTATCGATATTTTCGGTGAGCACATACATATAACCGGGATAAAAGTCGAGCCATCGATTCAGCGTGATCTCGACATTGATCGCCGAGACGTCGTAGCGCCTCACGGGCGTCCTGCCGGACATTGGCCACCCTGCGTCGACACGGGCTCCGCGCCGGTCTGCGACATCAACAGCACATCCTGGCCGCCGGCGCCATATTGGTGCATCATATTCATGTTGTTGAAGTAGCCGCTCGTGCGTTGCACGTCGGCATCCTTCGCCATCTGTTCCATCACCCGCTGATGTTGACGGTCCACCATCGACGTGCGCTCGGCGTGTCCTTCCATCGCATCTTCCACGATGGTTTGGCCCTTGAGCTTTTCCGCCCATTCCGGCGATGGGTGGCTCATTGCATGATTCGCCGTCTCAGGCGGCAAATCAGCGTGGGTGGCAATATTTCCTGTCTCATGCGCTGTTGAGGGGGCCTCGGCATGACCGGCAAAGGGGATGGACACAACGATCCCAAGACACACCGCGACAATCGCAGGCTTCAGTCGGTAGTACTGCATGACTCTGCTCATTTTTTCTCGCCTCCTTCAATAACTTTGAATAACTTTCACAGTAATGGCCATTCTGAAAAACGAAAAAAGGTGGAGGGACCGCTACACGGTTTGAAGGAGGCGGGTCCAATCACATCCTTCTCCCTCCACCAATGATCAACAGTTCATGCGAATTGACATGTTTTCAAAAGAAATCGTCTTGTACAAAGCAAAGATCGGTCCTTGATTACGATTGGACAAAGACATTGAGAAGGCATTGAAACAACGAGGATGAAATAAGTCCGATATCCGTGATGATGCACCGGGAGGTCAGGGCGGTCCCATCCGACGAACAGTCTTCGCGCAACAGCAATGGCTTACGATGGGATCTTGATGCCCGTCGATGGGGCGACGAGGTCCCATACGAGACGGGTCGGGTGAAGTGGAGTGAGAGGGAGACGGAGACCTAGAAAAGGCCGCGGAGGTCGTGCTTTTTCACCATGCGCTCGATCGTCTTCCGATCGACGCCTGCATCCTTGGCCACGCGACCCATATGTCCATGATGACGCTTGAGGAGGTCCAGCAGAAATTGACGTTCGAATGACCGGACGACTTCCTCTTTGGCCTCTTTGAATCCATTGGTGATATCGTGCGCCTCGGCGGATCCGGAGCCCGCAGGCCAACTGCCTTGATGACGCAGCGTCTCGGGCAAGTGATGGGCGCGAATAATCGGACCATCGGCTAACGCCGCCGCGCGCTCGATGACATTCTGTAATTCACGGACATTTCCCGGCCACTGATAGCGCGAGAAGATGTCGAGAACATCGGCATCCAACTCGCGTGAGAGACCACCGTCAGAGTTTGTGCGGCGGGCGAGAAGGGCCTTTGCCAGCAGCGGAATATCGCCTTCCCGCGCTCTAAGCGGCGGCAAGGCGAGTTGAATGACATTGAGCCGATAATACAAATCGTGGCGAAACTGGGCTGCTCGGCTTGCCGCTTCCAGATCCCGATTCGAAGCCGCCACGATACGTACGTCGATGTTCACAAACCGCGTGCCGCCCACGCGACGCACTTGCCGTTCCTGTAGCACACGTAGAAGACGGGACTGCAACACCTCGCTCATGGCGCTGACTTCATCAAGGAACACGGTCCCACCGTCGGCAATTTCAAACAAGCCGGGTTTGGAAGCGTGCGCTCCGGTAAAGGCACCCCGCTCGTGCCCGAATAGTTCCGACTCTAACAATGTGTCAGGCAAGGCGGCGCAGTCTACCGGCACGAAGGCACGCCCTGCGCGGCCGCTGGCGGCATGAATCGCACGCGCGACCAATTCCTTTCCCGTTCCACTTTCACCGTAGATGAGGATGTTCGAGGATGTCGGCGCGACCTTACGTATCAATTCGCCAACCCGTTTCATCGCCGCGCTCTCGCCGATAATCGGATCACACCGAAATGCGGATGGCGCAGCTGGACGAATAGGTTTCGAGAGTCCGCGCTCGAGACCAGCCTGGGGGCCGATCTCCAGGCGCTCACCGAACGCCCGCCTGGTGACATCCTCTAATTGAGCACTGGAAAACGGCTTGGTGAGATAATCGAACGCGCCTTTCCGCAGGGACATCACAGCTGTTTCAACCGAGGAATATGCCGTCAACAGCACGACCTGGATCTCGGGATCCAATCCCTTGGCGGCGTTCAGCACACCGATGCCGTCGAGTCCGGGCATGCGCAGGTCGGTCAGCACGAGTCCGGGCCGCTCTCGCTCAAGCCTCTCGACGGCGCGCCATGAATCGCGCTCAGTCAGACAGTCGTAGTCCAATCGACTCAGAATACGACGGCAATTCTCCGGCGCCTCCGGCTCGTCGTCGATAATTAAAATCTTCCCCTGGATTCCCACATCGATTCCTTCTGGATGTCTGTCGCATTTTGGATCGCCGGCAAATAGACGGTGAATACCGCCCCGGCTTCGTCATTATAAATCTCTATGCGTCCCCGGTGCTCGGCAATAATTCCGCAGGTTAAAAATAAACCTAACCCGTTCCCTTCTCCTTCTGATTTCGTGGTGAAGAACGGTTCGCACACATGATCAATCGCCTCTGACGGAATCCCGTGTCCGTTATCGCGAACGGTCATCACCACCGTCTCACCTTCAGCTTCGTGGCTCACATGCGACTGAACTTCGATTCGGCCTTGTTTACCCAACGGCTGCACGGCGTCGATGGCATTGTTGATGAGGTTGAGGATGACGGTTTCCAACTTCACGCGGTCGCCCATCACGGCAGAAAGCTTTCCGCTCAGCTGACATTCAACGGTAATCCCCTTTGAGGCGATGCGTTCACCGGCCACCGCCAGGCCGCTACGGATCACACAATTCACATCGATTGGCTTCAACGTCATCACGGCGCCGCGGGAGAGCGACAGCATACTATGGGTGACGCGATCGATACGCTCCGCTTGCGCGCGAATGGCCGCCAAGTCCACAGCAAGCTCATCCGGTAGCGGCAGGTGCATCGTCTCTGCCTCCATGCAGTCGATTCGGTTCAAGATAATGCCGAGCGGGTTATTAATCTCATGCGCAATCCCGCTGGCCATCTTGCCAAGCGCCGCCAACCGTTCCGCCGTCTCCAATTTCCGCATGTGGCGCGTGACGTCGGCCGTCTTCTCGTCGATGCGACGAGTCAGGTCGCGGTTTAACGCTTCCAACTCGGATCGGGATGTCTTTAAGTTGTCCGCCATGCGGTGAATCGCGACGGCAAGATCTTCGAATTCATCCCCCGTTTTGATCGGTAATGGCGCTTCATAGGTCCCCTGACTGATCGATTCGACGCCACGGCGCAGCACTTGGATCGGTTTGGCAATCCTGGCAGCGACATAACGGCCGATGGCGGCCAAGAGGCCGACCATGATGAGGCCGATCAACGCCACATCCCACATTTGCTGCCGGATCGGCGCATAGGTTTCGGATGGGTGCTGACGAACAAACATATGCCATGTATTGTCGCATTTTCCTAATCCTCGAACCGGCGCAAATCCCACGACGGTCTCGCGCGCACCATGGGCATCATCGTCGGCAATTCCCCAGCCAGGCTCATGAGAGACGATCATGGCCATCAATTGCGGATTGATACGATGCGCCGGCCGTGGCAAGACGGGACAGACCAGCGGCTGGCCGGCCGTATCGAACAACATGGCATGGCCCGTTTGTCCGATGCGAATCTCCTTGATCATCGCAAAGAAGGCGTCAAATCGATACGAGGCTTTGATGGCGCCGATGACCGTTCGCTGATGGTCGTCGAGAATAGGAACGGCAATATCGATGGTTTCTTCGGGAGTGCGGAACGATCCGTGCTGCCCCGGAATCATGTCACTGATGAAGACACGGCCGGTCCGCTCACTCTGCATGTCGCTCCACCAGGACTCATCACCGAAAAAATAACGATCGGGCTCGGAACTCGCTGCAACAATGGCACCATGCCGATCGGTAATCATGAGACCGACGAGCCTATCGCCGTCGCGCACCTTGGTTTCTAAGAGAAAACGTGACAGTTCGGAATTAAGCAGCTGAGTAGATTGGTTCGTGCCCTGTTCCCAGGCGCGAGTCCGTTCCTGAATGACGTCCGAGATTGAGCGGCGTGAGGGATAGGAAGCGTTGGCGACAGAAACGGGCTGACGAACACGCAGAGGGGCCGACGCCAACAGTTTGAGCGCCTGCACGTGACTTTCCATCAGCATCGTGACTCGATCGGCCGCCTCCGATGCAATGGCTTGAAAATTTCCACCGATAATGTTTCGAAGGGAACGCATCCCAGACACAGAGGCCAGCAGCAGACCTATGAACAGCGGAATACACCCGACGAGAAAGATCGCCAAAACGATGCGACCCCTGATCGTGCGAATACCCAGCCTTGTCATCAGCACACCGGCCGCACCCTTCTCGCCCATGACGATGTCAGCATGTTCTATGGTTGTGGCTCTTGTTGTCCGGCCGACAAGGCTCGAGTATTCTGTTGCCGATCTCGAAAAATCAACGAAGGCTCACCCTCGCCATCAAGGCTCAACACCAATCGGGTTTTTCCGTCGGTATCTCGAAGCGCCAAGCCGGATTCCTTCGAAAGTCCCAACCATAATTTTCGAGTGTCCTGTCCGTCTAAGAGCGCGAGATAAGGCTCGCCATCGGCGGATAAGGCTAAGACGGCTCGGAGTTTGCCCTGTGAGTCCACCAAACGAAATTCTTCCGCCGTGGTATAGGTCGGGAATCGCATTTCTGCCGATACCGGTTTTTCCATGGCAAGGAACGAGCCCAGCAGACCTCCAATGGCTCCGCTCATGATGCTGATTGCACACACCGTGTTAAACATCTTCATGCTGACCTCCGATCACATCAACTATTCGGCACTACGGGCCGGCTATGCTCGGTCATCAACCATCCGGCGATGGATAGTCGGACCTGGTCGCCGCAGACGGAATCGACGCGGCACACGCGGTGAAACCTGGGGACGGAAAAGAGGACGAGCGCACCCGGCTTGGGAAGAATACAATGCGTGACGGACAGCTCGGGTTGCGTACGCCCCGGAATCTGTTTGGCCGCATAAATGATGAGCTCGCCGCCCCAATCCGGGTTCCATTCCTCATGAACATAGCCCACGACAGCCAGACGGCGGAGCGGCGCAGGCTTGGATCCTGCGCCGGCCGAGGATTGCACCATATCGTCATGCGTCAACAAACAATCCCCGGCCGAGTAGGAGTAGTAATTAAAATTCACATGGCGGCCGGTGATGTCCGGAAACGACTCCATATAGCGCATGATGCACGGGATCGTAAGCCGTTGGAGAAACATCATCGCCTCAGTCCGAGCCATATCGGCTTTCTTCCAGTTCCCCGAATTGGGGAAATCGCGGTAAACGTGAGGCATATCTTTCAACGCCGTCCATTTCGCGTGTGCCATCGCATCGCGTATCGTGCGGCGTTCCGCCGCACCCCAAAAGTTTTCCAACACGAGCACGGGATCGTCATGGAAGGAAAACGTCTCTCCTTTAAAATCGTGAAAATCAATATTCATATGAGCCCGTGGGCCTCCCGTCTGAATCGCCGGCCAATGCCTCCTGCATTGCTTGCGCCCTCGAAACGTTTTTGAGTATATCGACAGGGTAACGAGCGAGGCAAGAGACGGTTCGCCCACTCAAAGGAAACCACAACCATTTATGATGTCTCCTAACAAGACGGCTCCGAACCTTCTTCGCACTGTGCGGATGGTGCGGGAACGCTCATAATCCAAAGGCCCAGCATCGACGTTTCTCCTTTTCCGATTGAATCACAGCAGGCTATCTGGCACCTTGCTTGCTGAGTGCCTATCATAGGAAAATCCTCCAAGCACGCCCTCTAGCCTGGAAGGCCATTTCATTCTGGGAGCTCCGAATGTCCTGTCCAGCAATGTGAGGCTTCATGCGGAAGCACATCGTCCGCTTTTTTAATAATCTCCCCATCGAACGCAAGCTGCTTCTCACAGCGGTCATTCCGCTGCTCGCGCTGATCCTTTCCAGCATCCTGACCTATCGGGCCGTGCACACGTTTGCCGAGAATGAGGAGCAACTCGACCGGGTGTATCTCACGCAACGCACGGCGTCGGAATATATGCGATTGGTCCTGGAACTCAACTCAGGATTTCGCGGATTTGTGCTGGCTCGCCAGGATGGATTCCTCGAGCCCTATCGCGTGGCTCACGATCATATCGCGCATGTGGGTGACACGCTCGAAGATCTGGTGCAGGATCTCCCCCCGCAATTGCAGTCGGTCCACGAAGCGCAACGTCTGGTTAAGACGCTCATGCAGGAGAAGGACGCATTGATTCAAGCGGCGCGGAAGGGACATTCGGCCGAGGCGATTCAGTATGTGGAGGAAGGCCGGGGCCGGGCGATCATGCTACAGATCCGTGAGCATATGACGCGATTCGATCATTTGGAGCAGACGGCTTTAAACGAGGCCTTGGCGAATATCTCCCGAGCCCGAACCGCCATGACCACCAATATTTTCGGGGGCATCATTCTGGCCTTAACGTTTATGATGTTTGCGCTCCACTTGATCGCGCGCTCGATCACCGCGCCGCTGGTGACACTGGCGCGGTCGGTGAGATCGGCCGCCGGGCTGTTCCCGCCAAAGGTCGCCGTCTTGGATCGTCGGGACGAATTGGGAGAATTGACCCGCGTCATGAACACCATGAGCGAACAAGTGCGGAACGACCTGCTGAAGCTTCAACAATCCGAAACCGATTTGCTCACCCTCAATCGCGACCTGGCGTCGTCGGAATCAAAGTATCGCAGTTTGGTGGATCATGCGCCGTTTGGAATTTTTACGACCAACGGCATGGCCATTACCTTCAGCAACCGCTACAATCGTCTTCTCGCCGGACTCGATCCGAATCAGATAGACGATCCGGAAACGTTTCGGGAACGCATCCATCCTGAAGATCGCGATCGCGTCCTGACCGAATTTGCGCTGGCCGTCAAAGCGAATAAGCCGTATGAAACGATTTTCCGCTTTCTGCATCACGATGGATCGGTGCGTAAAATTCTGAGCCGGCGCATTCCCATCTTCGATGAACAGGGCCATCCCACCATGTATCAGGGATTCAACATCGATATTACCGCCTTGGACCAGATGCAAACGCAGCTCAGCCGAGCCGAACGGCTGGCGACCCTCGGTCAGGTGGCGGCCGGCATTGCGCACGAAATCAGAAATCCGCTGGTCGGCATCGGCTCGACTGCGGCGTTATTACGCGAAGACGTCGATTCCGGGGATCCGCGACGAGCAGACTTGGACGTGATCTTGAATGAAACACGGCGGCTCGACCGAATCGTCAATCAGATCATCGATTATGCGCGGCCCCGAGAGCTCGCCCCGGTCGTCTTTCCCTTTGTCGACATCATACATGAAGTCCTCAAGCTGTTGGATGCGTCGATCGCGGCGAAACGCATTGCCGTCAAGACAACGATTCATCCCATGCTGCCGCAACTCCAAGCGGACCGAGATCAGTTAAAACAAGTCTTGTTGAATGTCTTTCAGAACGCGATCGAGGCGATGGGAACACAGGGCACGCTCACGATCGCCGGATATGAATCCCGGCGGAGTCGCGAAGCCGGTATGGTCATCAGTGTCTCAGACACCGGCGTGGGCATTGCCCCGCAGGATGTGCCCCACGTCTTTCAGCCGTTTTTTACCACCGGGAAACATAAAGGCACCGGATTGGGATTGGCGATCTGTCGCAATATCATCGAGTCGCATGCGGGCGACATTCAACTCGCCAGCCAACCCGGGCACGGCACGACCCTGCGCATCTGGCTGCCGTTGCGACAACAAACACGCGTGTCCACCCTTTTCTAATTCTATGCGCGCCTCGATTTTTGTCACCGACGATGAACCGGCCATTCGCTCCGCGCTGGTCAAACGATTGTCCCGGCGACAGCATCAGGTCAAGGGATTCGACTCCGGCGACGCGTTGCTCGATGCGCTCGACCGGGACATTCCCGATCTGATTCTCCTGGATTTGAAAATGCCGGGTCTCTCGGGACTCGACACCCTCAAGGAGCTACAACCAAAATCCCCTCACTCCCTTGTTATCATGTTGACCGCCTACGGAACGGTGCAAGACGCCGTGGAAGCAATGAAGCTGGGCGCGTACGACTTTGTGATCAAGACCGTCGATTTGGAAGGCCTCGATCAAGTTGTCGATCGGGCGCTTGAACTCTTGGCGTTGCGTCAGCGACTCACATATCAAACGGAACGCGAGGGCGATCAATACGCGATGAATCATCTCATTGCCAATAGTGCGGCCATGCAACATTTGGTGTCTCAGATCCGCGAGGTCGCGAATAACCCCAAGAGCAATGTGTTGCTCCTGGGCGAGACCGGAACGGGGAAGGAATTCATCGCGCGCGTGCTGCATCACAACGGCGTCCGGGCCGCCGCTCCGTTCGTCGGCGTCAATTGCACGGCAATTCCACGCGATCTGTTCGAAAGCGAACTCTTCGGCCATGAACGAGGCGCCTTTACCGGTGCGCATCAGCGTAAACAGGGATTGCTGGATCGCGCGGAAGGCGGCACGCTGTTTCTAGACGAGATCGGCGACCTTGACCTGGGGATGCAAGCGAAGCTGCTTCGCGTCCTGCAGGAACGGACGTTTCGGCGAGTCGGCGGAACGGAAGACATCCTGGTCGATTTTCGTCTCATCGCCGCCACGAATCGAGACCTGAAGAAGGAAGTCGCGCGCAGCGCGTTTCGAGAGGATCTCTATTTCCGCCTGAACGTGGTCACGTTCGAATTACCGCCGCTGCGAAAGCGCGTCGAAGATATCCTTCCGTTATCCATGCGGGCGATGCTGCATTACGGGCGCGAGTTTGGGAAGGATGTAACGGAGATCGATGAGGACGCCCGCGCCGCACTCGAACGCTATGCTTACCCAGGCAACATTCGCGAACTGCAAAACATCATCGAGCGCGCCATGATCTTCTGCCACGGCAGAACGTTGACGGCCAGCTACCTTCCGCGCGAATTGCATGAGGCCGCTTCTCATACCGCACTGGCGGTAACGCAAGGCGACCAGCAGATGGTTCGGGTGGAAATGCTACTGGGAAAGCAAACGCTCGCCGACGTGGATACGGCCATCATCGAAGAAGTCGTGCGCCTGGCCGGCTACAATAAGAGCCTGGCCGCCAAACATCTCGGCCTCACCCGATTCGCACTCGATCGGCGATTGAAGAAAATCGGCGATGAATCCTGATTCAAAAAAGTTCGGCATATGAGTGTGACTCAATCATCGGTTCCTTGGAGTGCTCGCATCCTCGTTAGGCTTCAGGTGAAAACGTCCCTTGACCGAATGCACGCTGCAAAGCTGAATTGACCGCTGCGCGATAAGAGGAGTAAGCTTTTCATAGGTAGGTATTCGATGCTCAGGTCGCGTCCCATTCTTGTCATCCTATTGTTGCTTCTCTTCGAAGCATTTAGTTTCAATGCATACGCCTGCCTGTTTCCTACGTCGCCCAACGCCGAAAGTGCCGACATGCGTGATTGTCCTCAAGAACAGTCTCCACGCCAGGTATGCGATGCATTTACGACGATGGGCGCGCCGACATCTCCTGAACTCAATCCGGCGTTTGATAGTCAGGCCCTCTGCCCAGAAGATGCCATCTCGCTGACTCCGGCTGTATCATTTCCTGCGCGCATCGGAACCGTTCCTGACCATCCCGCTGTGCCTTCTCGAGAAGTCCTCGTCGATACGATAGTCCTTCGTCTCTGATTTCTTCCTTTCAATCACACACTTTTTCGTAGCCCACGATCTGGTCTGACCATCCGACTTATAGTCGGATTCTTTGTCACCACGTGTTCTGGCGTATGCAGCTGCTGCGCTGCCCGTTCGGAGCAATGCTTGGGTAGCCAAGGAGCAATCATGTTCAAACGTATATTTAGTCGGACTGGCACGCGATGGATCATAGCGGCTGTCATTATCTTTCTAGGAGGAGGGCTCTTCCTGATTGAGCAAGGGCGTCGCCATGACATTCAGACACCGGCGACCCGCCAACAGACCCAGCACCTGCCAGCCACGCCCGCCGTATCCGACGGCAATTCATCACAGGCTTTTGCCATGGTGAGCCGGCCGAAACAACAGCTCATTGGCGTCAAGACGGCGGTGGTCGAAAAACATCCTCTCGACACGACGATTCGAGCGGTCGGACGCGTAGATTACGACGAACAGCGCATTGCCCATGTCAATCTGCGCATTTCGGGGTGGGTGGAGGATCTCTTCGTCGATTACACCGGCCAAGTAGTGCGCAAGGGGCAACCTCTCTTTAGCTTGTACAGTCCGGAACTCGTGTCCACCCAGGATGAATATCTCTTGGCCCTTCGCACTCAACAAAAGTTGAAAGACAGCCCCCTGCCTGAGGTCCATCAGCAAGCCGAAGACCTGGTGCAGGCATCGCGGGAACGCCTCCGTCTGTGGGCGGTGTCCGATCAGCAGATCAATGAGCTCGCTCGGCGAGGGAGGGCGAACACCTATCTCACGATTTCGTCCCCGAATACTGGATACGTGATTGATAAAAAGGTGTTCAAGGGCATGTTCGTTGAACCTCACATGCAGCTCTATGCTATCGCCGATCTCTCGACCGTTTGGATCAACACGGAGATTTACGAATACGAGGTGCCCTTCGTGAAGGTGGGGCAGACAGGCAAGGTGACGTTTACGGCATATCCTGGGCAAGCCTTTTATGGACGGGTCTCGTACATCTATCCCTTTCTCAATCCGGAGAGTCGGACAGTCAAAGTCCGTCTGGAATTGCCGAATACCGACATGCAACTGAAACCCGAGATGTACGGCGATGTCGAGATCCAGATCAACCGTGGATACCAGATGGCCATTCCAGAACAAGCCGTATTGGATTCCGGTTCTCGTAAGCTCGTGTTCCTAGTCCGTGGTGAAGGCCTTTTTGAACCACGTGAGGTGAAGGTCGGCTCGAAAATTGGTTCGTTGTATGAAGTGCAAGAAGGCCTGGAAGTCGGAGACCGCATCGTGACTTCCGGTAACTTTTTGATTGATTCGGAAAGCAAGTTGATGGCCGCCACTGACATGATGGGATCCTTGGGCATGGGCGGCATTCGAATGGAACAAGCGCGGATGGGCGAGATGGACATGAGCGGCATGCCCATGGGCAGCACGCCGTCCAATTCGGCAACGCAGGTGGCCAAGGCGCTAGGCGAGAAGAAAGTCGGGGGCGTCACGCTGGTCTGGTCCACGGATCCGGAGGCCCCGCGGATTGGGGAGAATGTGCTTCGCGTTACGGTGAAGGGCGACGGTGGCAAACCGGTCTCGGATGCGAAGGTGCACCTCACGTACACCATGCCGATGCCGGGCATGCTGCCGGCCACGGTCCCCATGACACGTGGGAAGGATGGGTCTTATGAGGCCAAAGTGAATCTTGGGATGGGCGGCCAGTGGGATCTCACGGTTACCGTGCAGCGTCCTGGTCAGCCTGAGATTAAAGAGAGCATCTCCGTGACGGTCGGGGCTGGGATGCCTGGCATGCCGGGCACGAAGCCATGATCGAACGAGTCATCGATTGGAGTGCCCGTAATGGTGTTCTAGTTCTACTGGCCGTGCTCCTACTGGTGGGCTGGGGCGGCTGGGCCCTCGTCCACACGCCACTTGACGCCATTCCGGATCTCTCTGATGTGCAGGTCATCATCTATACCGAATGGGAAGGCCGCAGCCCTGACCTCATCGAAGATCAAATTACGTATCCCATCATCACGTCCATGCTCGGCGCCCCTCGAATTAAGACGGTTCGAGGACAGTCCTTCTTGGGCGTCTCCTTTGTCTACATCATTTTCGAGGATGGCACCGATATTTATTGGGCGAGAAGTCGCGTGGTGGAGTACCTGCAAGGCGTCACCGGCAAACTGCCCGAGGGGCTGTCTCCGCGGCTGGGTCCCGATGCGACCGGTGTGGGATGGGTCTTTCAATATGCGTTAGTTGATGAGTCCGGTCAGCATGATCTGGCCGAGCTCCGGACTGTTCAAGATTGGTATCTTCGCTACTGGCTCCAAAGTGTACCGGGTGTCGCAGAGGTGGCGTCTATTGGCGGCTTCGTCAAGCAGTACCAAGTTCAAGTTGATCCGACCAAGCTGCTGGGCTATCGGCTCTCGCTCAAGCAGCTGATCGAGGCCATCCGGCAGAGCAACAATGATGTCGGCGGACGAGTGCTGGAAATTGGTGAACGGGAATACATGGTGCGTGGACGAGGCTATATTCAGTCACTTGACGACATCCGGCGGATTGCCGTGACGACAGACCGGCAAGGCACGCCCGTCACGGTGCAAGACCTTGGCGTGGTCACGTTGGGACCGGATATGCGGCGCGGCGTGGCTGAGCTCGATGGACACGGCGAGACGGTCGGCGGCATCATCATCATGCGCTACGGGGAAAACGCCCTGGCCGTGATTGATCGCGTCACAGCGAAACTGCGCGAGATCACCCCTTCCCTCCCTCCAGGCATGCGGATTATTCCGGTCTACGATCGCTCGCAGCTCATTTACGCGGCCATTGCCACGCTGACGGAAAAACTGATCGAGGTGAGCGTCGTCGTCTGTCTCGTCAGTCTGTTCTTTCTGTATCACCTGCGCTCGGCTCTCGTGGCCATTGTGATCCTGCCGGTGGCGATTCTCCTGTCCTTTCTCGCCATGTACTCGCTCGGGATCACGTCGAACATCATGTCCTTAGCGGGCATCGCCATCGCCATCGGCACGATGGTGGATGCCGTCATCGTGATGATCGAGAATGCGCACAAGCGGCTGGAGCAGTGGGAGCGGGATGGTCAGCCCGGTTCCAGGACCGCAGTCATTATCCGTGCCGCTCAGGAAGTGGGCAAACCGCTCTTTTTTTCGTTGCTCATCATTACCATTTCTTTTCTGCCGGTCTTTGCACTTGAGGCCCAGGAGGGACGGCTGTTTAAACCACTCGCTGCGACCAAAACGGCGGCGATGTTTTTTTCCGCTCTGGCGTCCATCACACTCGCTCCTCTCTTGATGGTCTGGTTCCTCAAGGGAACGATTCGTCCGGAGAACAGCAATCCCGTCAATCGCGTCCTCCTTAGGCTGTACCGACCGCTGGTCGCAGGAGCATTACGCGCCCCCTGGCTGGTCGTCGTCCTGGCGCTTGTAACGATAGCAGTTTCCTTACCCTTGTATGGAACGCTGGGGTCGGAATTTATGCCGCCGCTGAACGAAGGGACCATTCTTTACATGCCGACGGCCTTGCCGGGGATTTCGGTGACGGAGGCCACCATGCTGTTACAGCGGCAGGATCAGCTCCTCAAGCAGTTCCCGGAGGTCCAGCATGTCTTCGGCAAAATTGGTCGGGCTCAAACGCCCACGGATCCCTCGCATTTCAGCATGGCCGAAACCGTGGTGACCTTGAAGCCTGAAGATCAGTGGCGGACTGGTATGACATGGGATCGATTGATTGCAGAAATGGACAAACAACTGCAATTTCCGGGCATGCCCAATATCTGGTGGATGCCGATTCAGACGCGGACCGAAATGCTCGCCACGGGGATTCGCAGCAATCTGGGCATTAAGATCCTGGGTCCTGATCTCTCAGAGATCGAGCACCTTGGGGTGACGATTGAACACTTGCTTCACAGCGTGCACGGGACGCGGAGTGCCTATGCAGAACGGGTGACTGGCGGGTATTACCTGGACTTCCGGGTCAATCGGGAGGCCGTGGCCCGCTACGGGCTTCGTGTTCAGGATGTGGAAGATGTGATCGAAACGGCAATCGGCGGGAAGACGATCTCGCAGACTGTGGAAGGACGAGAACGCTATACCATCAATGTGCGCTATTTGCGGGCGCTGCGAGATGATCCCGAGTCCTTGCGACGAGTCTTAGTCGAGACGCCGCGCGGGGCGAAAATACCGAT
>Ga0207691_10000147_pt1 | contig 65176 bp, 66 predicted proteins | sample KBSM13metaG_FD_184327 | JGI IMG/M metagenome (GOLD analysis project Ga0207691, IMG submission 184327) | Miscanthus rhizosphere microbial communities from Kellogg Biological Station, Michigan, USA - KBS M1-3 metaG (SPAdes) (version 2) | ecosystem: Host-associated > Plants > Roots > Rhizosphere >...
CGGGCGTCGATAAGATCACGTTCGACGTCATATTCCGGGATAGCGCAAACTACGAGCGCGTCAAGCGCACGCGCGTGCTTACACGCGAATCGATGGCAAAACTGTATGGCATCGCGCCTGAGCGTATCTCGGATTTCGTCGAATACGATCCGGGCTATGCCATCAAGTTCACCATGTATCGGCTGCGCCCCAGCGGCAGCGCCGGGGACGGCGACATATTCGGGGCTCAGCAGTATGCGCCGCTGTTGGGACTGCAAGTCCCAGATTGAGTCGCTACGCGGTCATGAACTTGCGCCAGCCGCCGAGCCCGGAGATGTCGCGCGCACCCGCGATTGCGTAACTCTCGCAAACGAAGCCATGCACGTGACTGCCGTCTTCGAGCTCGATGGTGCCGATGGCGAGCGGCGGCGGGATATCCGCCATGAACAGTCCCATACCTTCGACCGGCATCCGCCACAACTCAACGTCGATGGCGTGACCGCTCGGCTCACTGCTGCGCACGAGGCCGGGTTTCGCCGGTGTTGTATTCGCCAGGACATAAAGGCGATATCGAGGCGCCGTGCGTGCAGGTCCGATCAGCCGTGCGCCGCGTGATGTCAGTTGGTGATTGAGCGGCATGCCCGTGAGGTGGGCGCCGACAACAGCGATTGTGATATGCGCGTTTCCGCTGCTGTCCTTAAATTCCGTGGTCGCTGCCGGCAACGCAAACTCAGTAGCGCCAAGTTTGACGCCGCTCGAGCGGTGCAGTTTGGCGCCAAGCGAACACAGCATCGGTTCGCTGAACGCTGGCCCTATGAGCGTGAGCCCCGATGGCAAACCATCCTTGCGCATGCCGACCGGCACCGCGATCGCCGCAAGGTCGAGCAGGTTCACGAAGTTCGTATATAGACCCAGCTTCGAATTGAGCGTTATCGGGTCGGCTTGTATTTGCTCGAGAGTGTATATGGTAGGCGCCGTGGGGACCGCCATCAGGTCGATGTTCGCAAATTCGTCCAATGCCCGTTGCTTGAGCCCCTGTAGACGATACGCGGCTTCGAAGGCCTCGACTGCTGAATAACGGCTGCCCCCCGCTGTGATTTCCCGCGTTACTGGGAACATATCCGTCTGATGGGTGCGGAAGAATGGCTCAATGGCCGCAAGTCGCTCGGCGACCCATGGTCCCTGGTAGAGCAGTGCTGCCGTGTCACTGAACGCCGAGAAATCGATCTCGATAATGTTGGCGCCGCTGTGTTCCAGGAGCCTGACGCCGCGTTCAAACATTGCTGCGGCATTTGCATCACCGCAGAAATCAAGCTGCGACGAACGGGGCACCCCGCAACTCAATCCTGTTGGCGGCAGATGAATCGACGGATGCCAGTGACGTGAATATGGATCCGAGCGATCATGGCCGCGAGCGACATTAAAGACGTCCCAGGCGTCGCTGCAGGTATTCGCAAAAATCGATACGCAGTCGAGCGTGCGGCACGCCGGCACGACACCGGCTGTGCTCATTACACCGCGAGTCGGCTTTAGTCCAACGATGTTGTTGAACCCCGCAGGGACGCGCCCGGAGCCGGCGGTATCCGTACCCAGTGCAAAGCTCACTAGATTGAGCGCGACGGCGAGGGCCGAGCCTGAGCTCGATCCGCCCGCAATATACCGGTCATCAAAGGGGTTCGAACACGGCCCATAAGGCGAACGCGTGCCGACGAGCCCGGTCGCAAACTGATCGAGGTTCGTTTTGCCGATCAGCATGGCGCCGGCGGCGATGAGCTTTTGCACAACGGTCGCAGACTGGTCCGGCGTGTAGCTAAATGCGGGACACGCTGCGGTAGTGGGATGAGCCGCGACATCGATGTTGTCTTTGATTGCGAACGGCACACCGTACAACGGCAACGTAAGCGCGTTGGCGTTGTGCTCGAGACCCGACGCGTGCGCCATCACCACTTCCGGCGCGATTCGATGTATCCACGCATTGTGGCGATCGCCTTCACTTGCTGCGTCAAGTGCATCGCGCGCGATTTGCGTCGGTGTAAGCGCAGCGCTGCGCAGACCCTGCCGCAGCTCAGATAGATTCAACGAGTATGGTATCGGCATGGCTCGCACTTATCGCACGAATGAGTGCAATAATGCAATGCGTGTGCCATGTGCGGATGCATGCGGGATTGATTCAACTTTTAGCAAACCAGATGAGCGAAACCCGGGCGTTTTTCTGTCGCCTTGCGCAGAGGCGGGAATGACTTTGTATCGCGGCATGGACCGCGTAGCACTCGACGCAGCGTACAACAACAGCGCCGCTGTCACGAACAGCGGCGAGCTGCTCGCTGATTTCCAAAAGCGGAGCGACGGCGTGCGCGCTGAGCACAACCGCTATCTCGATTTGCGCTATGGACCGGCGGAGCGCAATCGGATCGATTATTTTCCTGCGGCTTGCCCGGGTCCCGTTCTTGTATTCATTCACGGCGGCTACTGGCAGATGCGCGCCAAAGAAAACTTCAGCTTTCTCGCACGTGGTCCACTTGCGCACGGCATCCACGTCGCGCTCGTCGGTTATACGCTTGCACCTGCGATCGGTCTTGCCGGCATTTGCGATGAAGTGAATGCGGCTCTTTCGTGGGTCACATCGCACGCGGCTGGATATGGCGGTGATCCTGATCGCGTGTTCGTGTCCGGATGGTCGGCGGGCGGCCACCTGACGGCCATGTCATTGGCGCATCATGCCGTGAAAGGCGGTCTCGCTATCAGCGGTATCTACGATCTCACGCCGATTCAGCTCTGTTATGTGAATGACAAGCTTGAACTCAGCGATGCCGACGTGCGATCCCTCAGTCCATTGCTGCAGCCGACGCAAAGCTCCAAGCCGCTGCTGATTACTTATGGCGAAGCAGAACTTCCTGAGTTGCAAAGACAATCGACAACCTATGCAAGCGCGCGTAGCGCTGCGGGCATGCCCGGCCGGCTCGAATCGATGCCCGGGCACAATCACTTCACCATACTCGAGGAATTGGCGAGCCCTGCGGGCCAGCTCACGCATCTATTAGTCGAGCTCATCAAGACTTAATCAGCGATTGCGGCGCCGCACCGGCGCAGTGCGAAGAATCGCGTCGGGCACCAATCAAGTGCGCCATCGACGCATCACCAACCAAAGACGGCCTGCTGACCCCGTGTAATCGATGGCATAGCCCTTGCTGATACCAGTGCTCGTGCGTCGCGTTGACGCGAAACGATGGAGCGAGGCATGAACGACCGGACAGGAAAGTGTTGCTGGTGGCTGGTTGGTCTGATGGCGGCAGCTATCGCTTGGACGACGCCGGCATTTTCCGCCGATCGCGTGATCAAGGTCGGCACGCTGAAGCTGATTCACGCTATCACGCCGTACTTCTACGAGAAGTTCACGCCGCCGGGATACAAGATCGAGGTGATCCCTTATGAAACACCGACGGACGGAAAAAATGCCGTGGTAACGCGGTCGGTGGATTTCGGAACATACGGGCTCGCGGCAGCTACGTTAGGCGGTGCGGCGGGCGAGCCGGTGGTCATCATTGGCGCGCAGTGTAATCGCGGCATGGCGGTGGTAGCGGGCGCGAAATCGGATATCAAGTCGATCAAGGAGCTTGCCGGCAAAAAGATTGCGATATTGCCCGGATCGACGCAGGAAGTGGTGATCCTCGACCGTCTTAAGATGGAAGGGATGTCGATCAAGGACGTGCAGCCGATACGCGTTTCTTTCAGCGATATGCCCGCCGCGCTTGAGCGGGGCGACATCGACGCCTATGTGGGCGCCGAGCCCGGACCATCGATCAGCGTCGCGAAGGGTGTCGGCAGGATCGTGGAATTTCCCTACAGCACACCGACCGGTTCGGTGAACATGGTCATGACTACGCATGAGCTGATGATCAAGGAAAACGCGGAGCTCGTTAAAGTCTTCCTGACTATTCATCGTAAAGCCACTGAGTATGCGATGAGTAACCGCGCTGCCTTTGTCGACATGGCGACGCAGAAGCTTGGTCAGCCGCGACCCACCATTGAAATCGCCGCGCCGAACGTCGAGCTCACATGGAATACCGATGAAGACTGGGTGAAGCGCGCGAAGTATTACGGCTCGGAAATGCTCGACAAGAAACAGATACGCCAGTTGCCCGACTATGCGAAGTTCATTAATACAAGCTTCGTAAACGACCTCGCAAAGACTAAGTAAGCCGGCCCGCCTAAAGCCATCATGGAAGCCGTTAGCGAAGCGCCAGCGAAACGGGCGCCTGCCGCGCGCTGGTCGGCAATCAAACGATGGCTGACGCCGGTCCTGGTGCCGATCGCACTCGTTGCGGCGTGGGATATATGCGTTCGTTTAACCGGCACGCGGCTGATACCGCTGCCTCGGGATGTCGGCATCATGTTGTACGACTTCACGTTTGGCGGCATCTATGATGACGCATTCAGCAAGACGATCCACATTCATTTCTGGAAATCGGTGCAGCGCGTTTACGGCGGCTTTTTCGCCGCGGCGCTTGTCGGCATTCCGCTCGGTCTGCTGATCGGCCGCATTCGTTTCATCCGCGATCTGATCGATCCGACACTGCAGATGCTGCGCCCGGTGCCGGTTACCGCGTGGCTGCCGTTGTCGATGATATTTTTCGGCCTGGGACCGAACGCAGCGATATTCCTGGTCTTTCTCGGCGCCTTCTTCCCTATCGTCCTGAATACGACTTTCGGTGTCCGGTCGGTTGATCACAAGCTCTTTGAAGCAGCATCGATGCTCGGTTGCAACGGCTCTTCGTTGTTCCGCCAGGTCGTATTGCCGGCCGCTACGCCATCGATCTTCAACGGATTGCGTCTCGGTCACGGGTTTGCATGGATACTGATTGTTGTCGGCGAAATGACCGGCGTTCCGCAAGGTCTCGGCGCGGTGATCATGGATGGCCGCACCTTGTCGCGCACCGACCTGGTGATTTCCGGCATGATCGTCATTGGACTCGCCGGCTTCTTTTCGGATCGCATCATCGTTGCGATCAATAACCGGTTGCTTGCATGGAGCCCGCAGCATCATGCCTGACGCGGGAATGCATCGCAGCGCGCGCCCGACGCTCGCCGTCAAAGGTCTGAGCAAGCGTTTCGTTATCGGCGAGCAAACGGTAGAGGCGCTGCGCGACGTCAATCTTACGATCAGCAAGGGTGAGTTCGTGTGTCTGATCGGCGCGTCAGGGTGCGGCAAATCGACCTTGCTTAGAATCATTGCAGGCTTCGAGACGGCGTCGGCGGGCACAGTGGAAATGTATGGCGCGCCGATCACCGCGCCGGGCCCGGAGCGGGGCATGGTGTTTCAGGACTTCGCACTTTTTCCCTGGCTTACCGTTAAAGAGAACATCGGTTTCGGTCCCAGGCAGCGCGGTCTGCCGAAAGACAAGCTCGACGAAATCGCTACCCGCTACACCGAGATGGTGGGACTCACGAAGTTTGCCGACTATTACCCCAGTCAGTTGTCGGGCGGCATGAAGCAGCGCGTTGCCATCGCGCGGGTGCTGGCGAACGACTGCGAAGTATTGCTGATGGACGAGCCGTTCGGCGCGCTTGATGCGCTGACGCGCGAAAAGCTGCAGCAGGAATTGCTCGAGATCTGGGAACGCACCAAGGTCACGGTTATTTTTGTGACGCACTCCGTCGAAGAAGCCGTCGTGCTCTCGGACCGCGTCGTGGTGATGACGGCGGGACCCGGGCGCATCGAGCACGATGCGCGCATCAAGCTCGCACGTCCGCGCGAAGTGTCCGCGATCGACTTCAATCAGGTGCGGCGCGACATTACCCGCCGCCTCTCAAGCCACGTCGTTGTGAAGAGCGTGCCCCTGACCGCTTGACGCTGCGCACCTGATCGCCACCGCGGCGTTGCTGCACGAAGCGGTCGTCCCGTATCGTCGGACCGCGTATGATCGCGAGGCGTCGGGGCATATCATTGAAACTTATGATTTGCTCAAGACGCGAGCACAACTGCGCTCGAGGTCTCGTGAATCGCTTGGTGCTTCTTTTCGGCATTCTGTGCGGCTGGCTCGCCGCCGGCCTTGCTTTTTCTGCGCAACCGCCGCGCAGCGACGATTATCCGAGCCGCTCGATCCGCCTCATCGTGCCCAGCGCGCCATCGGGCGGCACCGATCTCATTGGACGCTTGATCGCGCAGAAAGTGAGCGAAGCCTGGGGGCAGCAGGTCGTCGTCGAAAATATGAGCGGCGGCGCCACCACGATCGGCACGCAGGCTGTTGCGCGTTCCACGCCGGACGGCCACACAATGTTGCTCACTACTGTTAACTTCGCGTTCATTCCGGCAATTTATCCGAAGCTGCCATACGATCCGGTGAACGATTTCGTACCGGTGATTATGGTCGCGGCCCAGTCGAGCATGCTCACAGTTCATCCCGGTGTGCCGGCCGAGTCGGTGGCGCAATTAATTGCGCTAGCGAGGAAACAGCCGGGTCAGATCCGTTATGGCACCGGCGGCAACGGGTCTGTGGGTCATCTTTCTACGGCACTCTTCAGCTCGCTCGCGCACGTAACGCTGCTGCAAGTTGCGTACAAGGGAACGGCGCCGGGGATCACCGCGTTGATGGCGGGCGAAATCCATATGCTCATCTCTAATATCGCAGCCATGCTGCCGCATACAAAATCGGGGAAGTTGCGCGCGCTTGCCGTGACCAGTAGAGCGCGCTCGAGGATCGTGCCGGAGCTTCCGACCGTTGCCGAATCCGGTCTTCCGGGTTATGAATACGGTGGTTGGTACGGATTATGGGTGCCCGCAAAAACGGCGCAGACCGTAGTAATGAAGATCAATGATGAGTTCAACCGGGCGCTCAGCGATACGTCGCTGCGCGAGCGCTTCGACAACGCAGGCATCGAACCCGGCGGCGGCAGCAGCGAGAAGTTTGCGAGCGATCTCGCCGGTGAATTCGTAAAGTGGCGCAAGGTCGCGCATGATGCGAACATCAAGATCGAATAAGGGAATTCTCCATGCCGTTACTAAAGCGTGCAGGTAAGCCCGCATTGAATTATGTGCAGGATGACTACACGGACACCTGGAAAAACGCCGGCACTATCCTCCTGCAACACGGCTATGGGCGTTCGTCCAAATTCTGGTATCGCTGGATACCGTATCTCAGCCGCTACTACAGGATCGTTCGCCTGGACCTGCGGGGTTTTGGCGAATCGCCGGTCGACTTCGATCCGCACACCGACCTTACCCTTGATGCGCATATCGAAGATATCACAGCGCTGCTTGATCACCTCGAGCTCGACTCAGTGCACTACGCCGGCGAATCGTTCGGCGGTATCCTCGGTATGGTGCTTACCGCGACGCAACCAAAACGGATTCGCACGCTCACGCTCGTCTCGTCTCCCGTGCACCTCACCGAGAAGCATCTTTCGAATACCGCCTTCGGTTATCCATCGCGCGTCGAATATCTGCGTGCCAAGGGTTCGAAGCAGTGGGCGGTGGATGTCAATGCGCTCAACCGCTTCCCCGCCGGAACGGATGCCGGCCTGCTGGAGTGGTATGCGAGCGAGATGGGCAAGACCCATGTCGAGATACTCGTCGAGCAATACCTGTTGCAGAGCAAAGCCAACGCGAAGGATCTGTTGCCGCGTATCGAGGCGCCGGTGCTAGGCCTCTATCCGACGTCAGGCGTTGTTACGAGCAGCGACCAGGAAGTTCTGTTGAAGGCCGGTATCCGCAATCTGAGTCTTGTGCATCTGCCCACGAGCAATCACTCGATCGCGATGCTGCATGCCGCGACTTGCGCCCGGCATATGCTGCACTTCGCCTCGCAGCACGATGGACTCGCGTGTCACGAAGCGTGACCGAGACGGGTCACGAGTGAATCGCTGAGGAGCAGCGCTGTGAACGCCGATCGAATGCGCGCATGAACGCAACCGTTCTGCCCGGCGCAGGGCGCGCAGTTGAAAAGCATCCGCCGGCGTTGCCGATCCTCTTCTTTACGGAGATGTGGGAGCGCTTCAGCTATTACGGCATGCGCGCGCTGCTCGTGCTGTATCTCGTCAATGCGCTCGACTATACGCGCGCCGATGCACTAGCACTCTATGGCATCTACACGGGTCTTGTCTACCTGACGCCCATCATCGGCGGTTACCTGGCCGATCGCTTTCTCGGTTATCGCAAGGCGATTATGATCGGCGGCATCGTCATGGCGATGGGCCACTTCGCAATGGCGCTTCCGGCGCTGTTGCATCTCGCGCTTGGCCTTCTCATCATCGGCAATGGATTTTTCAAACCGAACATTTCCACATTGCTCGGAACGCTTTATCGCGAGCATGACGCGCGCCGCGATGGCGGGTTCACCATCTTCTACATGGGAATTAACCTGGGCGCGCTCGCCTCGCCGCTGATCGCGGGCACCCTCGGCGAGAAAATCGGCTGGCACTGGGGATTTGCATCCGCCGGCGTCGGCATGTTGTTCGCGGTGAGCCAGTTTGCGCTTGGCCAGCACACGCTTGGTGCTGCGGGTCTTCCTGCCGGTAAACGTGAGCTCGATGCGCGTGACTGGTTACAGGTCGCGGCGATCGGCGTCCTGATGGTGCCGCTCGTTTATTTAGTGCTGGGTGCATGGGCGAATGTATCGGAGGTGTGGAAGATCATGCCCGCAGAAGTGAAGATCGCCATTCCCGCAATGGCATTCGCCGGTTTCTTTGCGTGGCAGCGCGGCTCGTGTTCGCGCGAAGAATGGCGTCGCGTCATGGCGATCGTGATCATGGGCGTATTCGTAATTTTTTTCTGGATGGGCTTCGAGCAAGCGGGCGGGACCATGAATCTGTTCGCTGACAAGCTTACTGAGCGCTCGCTTTTCGGCTGGGAGATCCCTGCGTCTTATTTTCAGGGCATCAATCCGCTCCTCATCGTGCTGCTTGGCCCGCTGTTTTCCGAAATGTGGACGCGTTGGGACCGCTCGCGTTATGCGCTTTCCGCGCCGGCGAAAATGGGACTCGGCATGATCATGCTCGGTGCAGGATTTATCGTCCTCGCGATCGCGCAGACTCGGGCCGACGTGCTCGGCAAAGTCGGTGCGCAGTGGCTCATCTGCGCTTACTTTTTGCATACCGTCGGCGAGCTATGCCTGTCGCCAATTGGACTTTCCATGGTTACCAAACTCGCGCCGGCACGTCTCGGTGCGATCATGATGGGTATCTGGTTCGGCGCGACCGCAGTCGCGAATTACCTCGCCGGGACGCTCGAGAGCCTGCTGACTGGCTCGCAAATCCCGTTGTACTGGTTCCTCGTAGGCAGCTCGATGGGCGCCGGACTCTTGCTTCTGGCGATCACGCCTTTGCTGTCGCGGCTGATGCACGGCAAAGGATGACTGCGTCGACCGAATGATTAGAATGGCGTCTTGCCAGAATTAATGAGCCGGAGCATAGATGCGGTTATTGTCGTCACTAGTCTCAGCAGCGTTGATCGCACTGATCCCGGTATCAGTCTGCGCGCAACGGTATCCCGAGAAGTCCATACGCTTCATCGCGCCTTACGCGCCCGGCGGCAGCACCGATCTGCTCGCGCGCACGCTGGCGCAGAAGCTAACCGACTCGCTGGGCCAGCCGGTCGTCGCCGATAATCGGCCCGGCGCCGGCGGCAACATCGGCGCTGACATCGTTGCGAAGTCGTCAGCCGACGGGTACACGATCCTGCTCGCGCCGGTGAGTCCAATGGCAATCAACGTGACGCTGTACGGAAAGAAGCTGCCGTTCAACCCCGAGAAGGATTTTGCGCCGATCACGCTGGTAGCGAAGGTGCCGCTGGTGATCGTCGTCAACATAAGTTCGCCTGCTAAGACTCTGCAGGAGTTCATCGCGCTCGTTAAATCGCGTCCCGGCAAAATGACATACGGCTCATCGGGCAGCGGCAGCTCGAATCATCTCACCGGCGCGATGCTTATGAGCGCGGCACAGCTCAATATGGTGCACGTGCCGTATAAAGGCGGAGCGCCGGGGATGGTCGCGTTGCTCAGCAATGAAGTCGATATGATGGTGGCGCAGATTCCAAGCAGTAAGCAACTGCATACCGGCGGAAAAGTGCGCGCACTGGCAATTTCGGGCGCGAAGCGCTCGCCGGCGATGCCCGATGTGCCAACGATGATCGAGTCGGGGCTTCCGGGCTTTGATGCGACCTCATGGTATTGCGTCGTTGCGCCGGCAGGCACGCCCAAGCCGATCATCGACAAACTGAACGCCGAGATCGTGAAGGCACTTAACACGGCGGAGATGCGCCTACGGCTCGCCGACGAAGGCGCGGAGATCGCTCCTTCCACGCCCGATGAGCTTGCCCGCTTCGTACACGCAGAAATCATCAAGTGGGGCAAGGCGGTTAGAGATTCAGGTGCGAAGGTCGACTAAGTCGCAATGAGAACCAGGAGACGCCATGCTCATATTCCGTCAGCTTTTTGACAACCAGTCGTCGACGTACACGTATCTGCTCGGCGATAGCGCAAGCGGGGAGGCGCTGCTCATCGATCCGGTGTTCGAGCAAGTGCGACGTGACGCGGCTCTTGCGCATGAACTCGGGCTGCACCTGACATGGACGCTCGATACGCACGTGCACGCCGATCATGTAACCGGCGCCTGGCTCATGAAGCAGCGCGCCGGAAGCCGTATCGCACTCTCGGCAACGAGCGGTGCGGCGGGCGCTGACCGCCTCCTGAATAATCGCGACCGTATTACCTTCGGGAAGCGGTACGTCGAAGTGCGATTCACCCCCGGCCATACGAACGGTTGCGTAACGTACGTGCTCGATGATCAGAGCATGGCGTTCACCGGCGACTGTCTGCTCGTTCGCGGCAGCGGCCGAACGGACTTCCAGCAAGGCGATCCGCATGCCATGTTTGCATCGGTACGCGAGCATATCTTTTCGCTGCCGGCGACCTGTCTGCTCTATCCGGCGCATGACTATCGCGGGATAACGGCAACGAGTGTCGAGGAGGAGAGACGATACAACCCGCGCCTCGGCGGGGATATCGCCGTTGACGATTTCGCCGGCTACATGAAAAACCTCAATTTGCCGCATCCCAAGCAGATAGACGTTGCGGTGCCGGCGAATCTCAAATGCGGTCAGGCGGCCGCGCAGACGAAAGTCGACGATCCGCAGTGGGCGCCTCTGACATTTACGTTCGGCGGTATCTGGGAGATACAACCGCAATCCTTATCTGAAATCGAGCAGCCGGTGCAAATCGTGGACGTGCGTGAAGTCGGCGAGTATTGCGGCGTGCTTGGCCACATCCACGGCTCGAAACTTATTCCGCTCGGCGAATTAAACAGCCGCGCGGCGCAGGAGTTGAGCCGTGAACAGCCTGTAGTCGCGGTGTGCCGTTCAGGCGCACGCTCGGCACAAGCCGTCGTGATGCTGCAGAAGGCGGGGTTTCAAGACGTCGCCAATCTGAGCGGCGGCATGCTGCGCTGGCGTGCGGAAGGCTGTGCAGTTGAGGGCGCGGACTTGTAACTCGGAACTTATCGAAGTCTGCCGTCGCTTGCGAGTTCGTTTGTTGCAGTTCGATTAGATCACCCGTTCCGCATACACTTGCAACAACTTCGTGTGCAGGCCGATCGACGCTGACGACGTCATTAGCGCAGGCTTCACGCGCCATATCACTGCGGCTTCAGCGCTGCATCCCTGATGACCTTGCCCCATTTATCCGTCTCGGCTTTTATATAAGCGGAAAATTCTTCGGGCGTACTGGCGATGACGTCCGCGCCTTCGTTCGTCAGCCGAGTCTTCATCTCGGGATTGCGCAGTGCCTTCACAATTTCCTGTTGCAGGCGATCGACGATTGGACGCGGCAGCGCGGCAGGGCCGAGTACGCCGAACCATTGCGTCGCGTCGTAGCCGGGCAGCGTTTCATTGATCGCACGTATGGCTGGCATCGCCGGAGAGCGTGTCGCGGTCGTCACTCCCAGCCCGCGCAGCCGTCCTGATTTGAGGTACTGAATAGCCGTCGGCAAGGCAGGAAACATCATCGCGATCTCGCCGCCGAGCAAACTGATGATGCCCTGGCCGGAGCCTTTGAAGGGTACATGAACAAAGTCAATGTGCGCCATGGTCTTGAACAGCTCAGCGGAGAGATGAGGGCTCGTGCCCAGCCCTGCCGATCCGCATATGAGACTGCGCGGCTGCGCTTTCGCAAGGCCTATCAGCTCTCTGATCGACTTTGCGGGAACCGACGGATGCAGCGCCAAAACGTTCGGAACCGCAACGGCAAGCGATACCGGCGTTAGGTCGCGCACCGCGTCGTATGGCAACTTCGTCTGCAGGTGCGGATCGATGGCAAGCGTAGACAGTCCCATCAAGAGGCTGTAGCCATCGGGCGCACTCTTCGCGATGATATCGGTGCCGATGATCGTGCCGGCGCCCGCGCGGTTGTCGACGACGACTTGCTGGCCGAGCGCGTCGCTCAAGCGCGGCGCGAGCATGCGCGCGACAATATCCGTCGTGCCGCCGGGCGATGACGGGACGACCATGCGAATGGCGCGATTGGGAAAGCTTTGCGCAGCTGAATAGCCGGCTGCCGTCAGCAATGCAAGCAACAGAGCAAATCGGTTGCTAGGCACGCGCCGCTGGAAAGAATCGCTGCGCGTTTGAAATCTCGTCTGCATCGCCCTCGAGCGCCCATTGCGCAAGCTCGCGGTGGCGCGCGAACCAAACACCCGAATGGCCCGAGAAGTAACGCAGCAGCTTATCGAGCATTGCGGACATCAGCGGTCGCCCGCCGAAATGACAATGAACAGTCATCACCAGCAGCGAAAGCGGCTCTCGTGCATAAAGATAGTCGAAGGTGTCCCGGTAGACGTTGAAGTAATCCTGCGGACTTAGCCACAGCACACGGTTGTCCGTGTAGTCGCTGTGCGGAATATGGGCAAGCGGACCGTGATTCGTGTGTATGCGCCGCGGAAGATCTAGATAATTCGCATCGCCATGCCAGAGCATTTTTTCCTGCGCAAGAAAATCGTCCGTGTGCTGTGTCCACGCCAGAATCGGCGAGAGCCACCCGGCCGGACGCTGTCCCGTATTCTTTTCTAAAACTTCAATGCAGCGCCGGATCGTTGCCTGCTCCTGCTCGGGCGTCATGTCCGCGAGATGCTGGTCCTGAGTGTAGCCATGTGCGGCAAAGTCATGCCCCGATCGTACCGTTTGTGCCGTGGCCTGCGGGTACAGCTCGGTGCTGTGCGCGTTGGCACAGAAGGTCGCAGGCGCTCCGCACTCGTCGAGGATGCGAAGAATGCGCCAGATGCCGGTCTTGCCGCCGTACTGACCGAATGTGATTGACTGATGATCGTAGCTTCCGGGTTTCGGTTGCCAGCGCTGTGCCGCGTAGGGCGGCCATTTGCCTTCGGGCCATGATTCGAACATGACAGTGACCGCGACTGCAATCTTGCTGCCGTTCGGCCATGCAATCGCTCCGCTCTTCATCGCACGACCCTTTGTTCTAATAGTGAGTGCAGGCATGCGCATTCGGCATGCTGCGAGCAATCTACAAGTGCGCACGTTGAGTGTCAATTCGCCGGGCGCGTGTAATCAGTTGAAGCGTGCATAGGCCGTCCCTATAATCTCGCAGCCCGAGCGCTGAAAATCACGAGCGCATTCTGCGCTTGAGCGGCGAGCCGGTAATCAGACGGAAGGATGGCGAATGAAGATGTTGGCGCGCGGCGCTTTGTGTGCGCTGCTCCTGCTTGCGTTACACGCATTCGGCCAGGCATATCCAACGAGACCTATCCGCTACATCGTTCCATTTCCACCCGGCGGTGGGCAGGATCTCGTAGCACGCGCGCTCGCGCCCAGGTTGACCGAAGCAATGGGACAGCCGGTGCTCGTCGATAACCGGCCGGGCGCCGGGACCGCGCTTGGCACCGAGATCGCCGCGAGATCGCTGCCGGATGGCTACACGATACTGATGGGATCGAACACGTCGCACGCCATCAACCCGCATCTTTATGCGAAGCTCGCCTATGATCCGATCAAGGATTTCATTGCGATAACGCAGGTCGCGTCGCTGCCGAATCTTCTGGTTGTACACCCGGCATTGCCGATACGCAGCGTGAAAGAGCTCGCAGCACTCGGCAAATCGCGGCCCGCCCAGCTGAATTACGGGTCGTCCGGCAATGGCACGCCGGCACAGCTCGCGGGCGTTATGTTCAGCAAAGCCGCCGGCATAACGATGGTGCACATTCCCTATCGCGGCAGCGGTCCGGCCTTGACCGCGCTGCTCAGCGGCGAAACACAGCTCATGTTCGGTACTATCACGTCCAGTCTGCCGTTTGTAAAAGGCGGCCGACTGCGGGCGCTGGCAGTGACGGGCGCAAAACGCTCGCAGGCGGCGCCGGAACTTCCGACGATCGCCGAATCCGGTTATCCCCGATTCGAAGCAATCACGTGGTATGGGTTGTTCGTACCGGCGGGTACGCCGCAGGCTGTGGTCACACGATTAAACAGCGAAGCCGTAAAACAATTGCATGCGGCGGAATTCCACAAATGGCTGGTCGATCAGGGCGCTGAGCCGGTGGGCAATTCGCCTGAACAGTTCGCGGCGTTTGTTAAGTCAGAACTACAGAAGTACGGCCCTATCATCAAGGATTCGGGGATGCAGCCCGAGTAAGCGGAGTAGTGAAGGGCGTCATTGCTGTTCAATGCGCAGCGGCTGGCGCCAGGACTTTCGCCGCTTGAAGCTTCGCTTTCACTTCGTCCACCGTCATTACCCACGCGATCGAGCGCGACATCAGCTCGAGCGCCATCCAGTGGTGATCGAGCCCCCGCATGCTTGCCACGCAATCGGATATCACGATCGGCTGGTAACCGCGCGAGCCCGCTGCGAACGTTGTTGCGTAGACGCACGTGTCCGTGTTGATGCCTGCGATCAGAAGCGTTTCTGCTTTGAACACTCTGCCGAGCATCGCATCAAGCTCGGTGCCGTGAAACGAGTCCATCGTGCGTTTCGTGGTGACGTGGATATCTCCGGGCGCCGCGATCCCCTCCGGCAATTCCGCCTGCGGCGTGCCCTCGATGCGATCGGGCGCTTTGCGCGCACCGGCTTGCGCGTTCTGAGAAAGACGAGCCTGCTGACTGACGGCACCCATCGCATGGATCGGAAAACCGCGCACAGCTTCGATGGCATGACGCTTTACATAGACATGCACCACCGGCAGCCCTTCCGCACGCGCAAATTGCAGCAGTTTCTTCGTGTGTCCGATGACGCGTTTGGCTTCCTCTGGCGCGACAGGCCCGGTGCCGACTTCCATGTCGAGGTAATCGTTTTGCATGTCGACGGTCAGCATGACGGTGCGCGCCGGATCAATGCGCGCGAGCTCATTCATCTTGCGTTTATAGTCGCTGCGGTCGCGTATCTCGACAGGTGGCTGCATAACGGAGTCCTCGTTGATCTTGTTGAGCGCGTTATTGTACTCGACGAGGTTGCGTAGTTGACGCACGCGTGACGACACGATCCGCTGCTGCTAATCTCGATGATCCTAATCAAAGGAAGTCTAATGCGTGACGCGTGCCGCCAACTGGTTTCGATCGGGTCAACATTTGTTCTGTTCGTGGTCGGCACCGGTGTCTTGCCGGCAGCGGACTGGAAGCCCGAGCGCGCGGTGGAGATCGTCACGATGTCGGGACCTGGCGGTGCGAATGACATCATCGCGCGTACGGTCCAGCGCGTGATCCAGCAAAAAAAGCTGGTTGATGCGCCGGTTGCGGTAGTCAGCAAGGTCGGCGCCGGAGGCGTACTCGGCTGGAGCTATCTCAATCAGCACGCCGGCGACGGCAGCTACATCTCGATCAGTCCCATCAACCTGCTCATCGAGCACATACTGGGCACGAGCCCAATTACTTACACGGATGTCACGCCGATCGCACAGCTATTCAACGAATATGTTGCGTTCGCTGTGCGCAGCGACAGTCCTCTCAAAACCAGCGCCGATATCATCACACGACTGCGCGCCGATCCCGGCGCGCTCAGCTTCGCGGTTGCAGCGAGTCTCGGCGGTGCCAATCACATCGCCACAGTGCTTGCCATGAAGGCTGCCGGCATCGATGTGAAGAAACTCAAATTCGTGGTGTTCAACTCAGGCGTGCAGTCGCAAACCGCCGTCATGGGCGGCCATGTCGATATCGCTGCGGTGCCTCTGTCGGGAGTCGTAGCGCAACTCGAGGCGGGCCGCCTGCGAGTCTTGGCAGTGTCGTCATCAAAGCGCCAGGGAGGAGCGCTCGCCGGCGTGCCAACATGGACGGAGCAAGGGGTCAATGCCGTATTTTCGAGCTGGCGTGGCGTTATCGGCCCGAAAAACATGAGCGCTGCTCAGATTTGGTATTGGGAGAACGTGATGGATCAGGTCGTGCGCTCGGACGACTGGAGAAAAGACATGAGCGCCAACTTCTGGGAGAGCAACTTCATGGCGAGCGCTGACAGCCGCAAGTTCTTGAAGGCGCAGTACGACGAATATAAGAGCGTGCTAACGGAAGTGGGACTGGCGCGATGAGCGTCAGGCAACGCGCACCGCGCGTTGACGTGCGCGTTTTACAAACGAAGCTGCAACGACGGCAGTCTTCGTTGCTACCCGGCTTGAGCTAAAATCGCCCGGGTCCGCGAGTGAGGATATTTGTTTAGCGCATTACCGATGTCGTGCCTCGCGCAACACCGCGCGCCCGCATTTTTTTCCACAGATAACCAACTATCGTCATAAAAATAAGTTTTCGCATAAACGCCTCGCAAGTAATGGCACAACAGTTTTATGTTGATGTATCGTGCACGCGCCCCAGACCGAGCACTGGTTGCGATATTAGATAGCCGGCGCTTGCGAGGCTGTCGGCGCAAACCTGATTATCCTGTGTAACACCGTCGTTTCGAGCGTGTTCCCGATCAAACCAAAACACACCAAGACAGCAACACAATGACGGAAGTGGCAGCAGTACCGGATTTGAAACCTTTCTTCGCTCCTTCGAGCGTCGGGCTGGTCGGCGCGACCGACGATCTATCGCGTTTTGCGGGCCGCGTACTGATGCGCATGGTCAATTTCGGTTATCAGGGACAGATCTATCCCATCAACCCAAGGTTCTCCGAAGTGCGCGGTCTGAAATGTTACGCGAGCGTGCGTGACGTGCCTGAGGCGCCCGATCACGTTGGCATCGTCGTTCCCGCTGACCGTGTGATGCCGATCCTCGAGGACTGCGCGGCGCGCGGTGCGCGCTTTGCGACGGTATACACCGGAGGCTTCGCCGAAACGGGAACGGAGGAAGGACGCGCCATGCAGGCGGCCATAAGCGCATTAGCGCAGCGCACCGGCATGCGCATCATGGGGCCGAATTGCAACGGTACGGTTAACTTCATCGACGGCTTTGCGATGACGACGTCGGCGACCGTCGCCACGCGCCAGCCGGCAGGGAATGTGGGTGTAGTTGCGCAAAGCGGCGGCGCCGGCCAGGTTAACGTGATGTGGCGGGCGCAGGAAGCGGGCGTCGGCATCAGTTATGAGGTGAGCTGCGGCAACTCCGCCGATCTCAATATCCTCGACTTCGTGCAATTCATGATTGACGATCCGGCGACTGACGTCATCATGGTCCTTGCGGAAAATATTCCCGACGGTCCGCGGCTTTTCGAAGTCGCCCGACGCGCCGCGGCGCGTGAGAAGCCGATCGTCATCGTAAAGCTCGGCCGCACAGACGCGGGCAGCCATGCCGCTGCTTCGCACACCGGTGCAATGGCCGGCTCCGATGAGGTGTGCGATGCCGCGCTCCGCCAATGCGGCATCATTCGCGTTGATGATTGTAATGAGCTGTATGAAACGGCGACGCTGTTGCGGACCCGACGCTGGCCGCGCGGCACACGTGCGGCGGCGACAACTATCTCCGGGGGCAACGGCGTGCTGCTCGTCGATCTCGGCGCAAGCGTCGGCATCAGCTTCCCGGATTACGCGCCGAACACACAATCCCGACTCGCCGAAGTGCTGCCCAAGCATGGCACGACATCGAATCCGACGGATGTTACCAATGCGGCAATCGGCAAGCCTGAGATTTTCCGCCGCTTATTCGACGCGATTACGGCGGATGAGAACGTCGATGTGCTGATTCCAATTTTCACGCTGTCCGTGGCGAGCGATATACGCCAGGCCGCTGAAGCAGCGAAAGCCGCGAGCAAACCGGTTGCAATCCTGTGGACGGGCGCGTGCAATGACGATCCCGCAGTAACGGCACGCTCAGTGGCAGCCGAGGGCGTGCCGGTTTACCGCAATACGCTGAGCTGTCTGAAAGCCGTGCGTGCGGCGATGGGCTATGGACAATTCCTGCGCGATCGATCACAGCAGGCGCGGTTGTCAGAGCGCCCGGAGAACATCGATGTCTCATCGGCGCGTGAGCAGATACAAGCGAGCCAGGGAACGTTAACGGAGCGCGCGAGCAAGGGCGTGCTTGCGGCGTATGGTTTTCCGGTCACACGTGAAGCGCTCGCGCGCAAGGTTGTCGACGCAGTGCGGCTCGCCCGCGAGATCGGCGGCGAAGTAGCACTCAAGATCGAGTCCGCCGACATCGCCCATAAGACGGAAGCCGGCGCGATACGATTGCATGTCAATGGCGATAAGGCTGTGCGCAAAGCTTTCGCTGAAGTGATGACTGCTGCCAAAACCTACAAGCCGGATGCAAAGCTCGACGGTGTTCTCGTTCAGCAAATGGCGCCTGCGGGAGTTGAAATAATGCTTGGACTTGTGGCGGATCCGGTCTTCGGTCCTGTCGTGGTCGCGGGGCTCGGCGGCATACACGTCGAAGTGCTGCGCGATCTCACCTATCGGGTCGCGCCGATTGCTCACAGCGAAGCGCACGCGATGCTGCGTGAATTGCGTGGATACAAGTTGCTGGAAGGCGTGCGGGGACAGGCGCCGCGAGACATCGAGGCGTTATGCGATCTTATCGTGCGCCTTTCATGGCTCGGTCACGACTTGCGAGACGATATTGCGGAGCTGGACATCAATCCACTCGCGCTGTATGAGCAGGGCGCCGGCGCACGTGTCATCGATGCACTGATCGTCAAGCGTGGTACACACCATTGAAAGAGAGCTTGATGGCAGGAGGCAGCGCGAACGGTTTGAAGCGAGAATTGCGCGAAGGCGTGGTCTGGCTGGTGTTCGATCGTCCGCGCGCGTCGAACGCAGTCGATGCGGCGCTAGCGCAAGCGTTTGCGGCGGCGCTGACCAGCGCGGGGAACGATCCGGCCATCATCGGCGCTGTCATTACAGGTGCTGGCGGCAAGGTGTTCTCCGCGGGCATCGATATCAAGAATCCCGATGCGCTCGACCACGAGGCGCTTGCGACCCGGAGGCGTGACACCGTCGCACATTGCCTCGACGCCATTCTTAGCTTCGAGAAACCGCTCGTTGCGGCGATCAACGGCCCTGCAATCGGCTTGAGTTGCATGATCGCGCTGCTGGCGGACCAGGCGACCGCGAGCGATCGAGCGGTATTTGCGTTACCGGAGATCGACATTGGAATTCCGACCTTTCTCGGCGCATCCATCGTCAGTCGTGCGGTGGGAATGGCACTCGCACGTGAGCTTGTGTTGACCGGCCGGCAAATCAGCGCCGCCGATGCGAGGCAGCACCATCTGGTCGGCTCTGTCGTCGCACACGAAGAGCTCGAACGATCGGCACAGGATGCCGCGAAAATGCTGGCAGCGAAGCCGCGCGCCACTTTTGCGCTCAACAAGCGTTGGCTCGCGCGCGATCTGCGTGCGGAATTCGATGCCGCCAATGCGCACTCCAAAGCGGCGCAGGCGGAACTAGCCGCCGACAAGGCGCGTCATCCGCATTAAAACCGGGGAAACGAAATGGAAACGACTGCACTCGACGTGGAACTGAGCGACGAACTGCGTGCGATGCGCGATGCGGTGCGGCGCTTCACGGAGCGCGAGCTTCCGCCCTGGTCCGAGGAAATCGATCGGACGGGAGAAATTCCGGCCGGCCTCATCGAGCTGATGCAGAAAAACGGATACTGCGGCATGCGCCTGCCGGCCGAGTACGGCGGCGGCGGGCTGAGTCTCTTTCAATATTGCATTGCGCTCGAAGAATTCAGCCGCCTTCATCGCGCGTTCACGATTGCAGCGAATTACTCGAGCGGCATGACGCCGATGGCGATCACCCGCCACGGCACGCCGGCGCAAAAAGAAAAGTTCCTGCGCGGCTTCGCAGCCGGCAAGTTGAAGTCGGCATTCGCGCTGACTGAACCGGAAGCCGGCTCGGATGCGGCGAGCATGAAAACACGTGCCGAAAAGCGCGGCGATCACTGGATACTGAACGGGCGCAAGCATTACATCAGCGGCGGACATGTCGCTGACGTGATTATGGTGATGGCAGTGACGGATCCCGAAAAGCGCGCGCGCGGCGGGATCACTTCGTTCCTGCTGGAACGCGGCACGCCGGGTTTTGAAGTTACGCGGGTCGACACGACGATTGCGACCGATGCGATCAAGCTTGCAGAGCTTACATTCGAAGACTGCAAGCTGCCGGCGGATGCGGTGCTCGGCGATGTCGGCAATGGTTTCAAAGTTGCGATGGGCTCGCTCAACGATGGCCGCATGTCCGTATCCTGCTCATGCGTCGGCGCAGCGGAATCACTAATGGAGCGCTCGATTGAGCAGGCGAAAGTGCGCAAGACCTTCGGCAAGCTCCTCGCTGAACGCCAGGCGATACAGTGGATGCTCGCGGACTCTGCGATGGAAATCGCCGCTGCGCGCGCGCTTTGCTATGACGTGCTGCGGCGCCTCGAGCGCGGCGACAAAGTCGCGTCAGCCGGCAGCATGTGCAAGCTCTTCTGCTCGGAGATGGTGGGGCGGGTCGCGGATCGCGCCGTACAAATCCATGGCGGCACAGGCGTCATACGCGGGTTTCCGGTCGAGCGGTTTTATCGCGACGTGCGGCATTATCGCGTCGGTGAAGGCGCCTCGGAAATTCAACGCATCGTCATCGCGCGCGACCTCTTTCGCGGCATCAAGATTTCGGACTGAGGACAGTAATGACTGCACAAGCTGCAATTGTCGGCATCGGCGAGAGCCGCGTCGGTAAAGTACCGGACCGGTCAGCGCTGCAACTCCAGACCGATGCGGCGCAGGCGGCGCTCACCGACGCGGGCCTGCGCATGTCCGACATCGACGGCCTGCTGACGACGCCGGTTCGCGTCGAGCACTGGAACATGCCATGCGGCGTTGTTGCGCACCATCTTGGTATCGCACCTTCTTTTCTGGCAACACTCGATCTCGCGGGTGCGTCGGGCGCGGCGATGATCCACAACGCAGCACTCGCAATTGCCGCGGGGCAATGCACGACTGTGCTGTGCGTCGCCGGCCAAAACCTGCTCTCGCACGGCACCCGCGCGAAGGCGGTGAAAAGCATGGCGGAAGGCGGCAGCGCGCATCCGCAGTTTGAAGTCCCGTACGGGCCGCTGGTGCCGTCGCTGTATGCGCTGGTTGCGCAACGCCATATGCATGAATACGGCACCACGGCAGAGCAGATGGCGCAGGTGGCGGTAACGATGCGGCACCACGCAAGCCTCAATCCAAATGCGCACAAACGCGATCCGATCAGCATCGACGACGTGCTCAAATCGAAGATGATCACATCGCCGTTGCACATCCTTGATTGCGCAATCGTCTCGGATGGCGCAGCCGCGGCAATCGTGACCACTGCGGAACGCGCGCGCGACTTGAAGAAACGACCGGTGCAGCTTCTCGGACAAGGCTATGGCTTGCGCCACAGTCACATCGGCAACACCGAGCTGACAACCACCGGTGCGGTCGACGCGGGCCGCGATGCTTTCCGCACCTCGGGGCTCAAGCCGTCCGACATGGACTTCGCGCAGATTTATGATTGCTTCACCATCACCGTGATCGTCGAGCTCGAGGATCTAGGCTTCTGCAAGAAAGGCGAAGGCGGCCATTTTATTGAAAACGGGCGCATCGGTATCGGCGGCGAGCTGCCGGTCACGACGCACGGCGGCCTTTTGTCGGGCGGACATCCGGGGCTCGGCGGCGGCTTCTTTCATGTCATCGAAGCGGTGCGCCAGTTGCGCGGTGAAGCCGGTGCGCGGCAGGTCAAAGATGCTCAAGTAGCACTGGTCCACGGCAACGGCGGTGTGATCAGCATTCATTGCACGCTGATTCTCGGCGCTGCGTGATAAGGAAAATAAATGGATAACGTAAGCGAGAGACCACTGCCGACGCCCGATGCAGCAACGGCGCCGTACTGGTCAGCCGCACGAGAAGAGCGGCTGGTGATGCCGCACTGTCTCGATTGCGGCCATTATCATTTTTATCCCCGCACCCTCTGCCCGCAGTGCAGTTCTCCCCGTCTTGAATGGGCGCCCTGCAGCGGGCGAGGCGAAGTGTATTCGTTCACTGTCGTGCATCGGGCACCGAGTCCCGCGTTCGCGAGCGCCGTTCCGTATGTCGTAGGTGCTGTGAAGCTCCAAGAGGGACCTCATTTGATGACCAATATCGTCCACTGTGCGCCTGACGCCGTGCGCATTGGGATGCCCGTGCGCGTCGTGTTCGAAAAAGTTTCGGACGAAATAACGTTGCCCGTATTCGAGCCGCTGGCGGCAGAATGAGTTACATCCGTAGCAAGATTATTCTCGCAGTTGTCGCAGCATTTCTCATTCCTGCAGGCGGTGCGGCCGCTCAGTCGTATCCGGCGAAGCCGGTGCGATTGGTATCACCGTATCCGCCCGGTGGCGCTAACGATATTCTCGCGCGCATCATCGGCCAGAAGCTCGGCGAAGATCTTGGACAGCAGATCGTAGTTGAGAACCGCGGCGGCGCGACGGGCAACATCGGCGCCGAGCTTGTGGCAAAAGCGCCGCCCGACGGTTACACGCTGCTAATGGGACAGGCGAGCAATCTCTCCATCAACATCAGTCTGATGGGCAAGCTGCCGTTCGATCCCATCAAGGATTTCGCCCCGATCACACTGGTTGCGACAACACCGAACCTGCTCGTGGTGCATCCGTCGCTGCCGGTAAAAACCGTGAAAGATCTCGTCGCGCTCGCGAAGGCGAAGCCGGGCTCATTGAACTATGCATCGTCCGGCAGCGGCAGCGCCGGACATCTCGCAGCGGAGCTCTTCAAGCAGGTCGCGCATGTCAACATCGTGCACATACCGTACAAGGGCGCAGCGCCTGCATTGACGGACGTCGTCGCCGGCCAGGCGCAGCTTTATTTCACGTCGCCGATTTCGGCGCAGCCGTTCGTCAGAGGCGGTCGCCTGCGCATGGTCGCAGTAACCAGCCTCAAGCGCTCGCCGTCTATGCCTGACATTCCGACCGTTGCTGAATCCGGTTATCCGGACTTCGACGTCGTGTCATGGTGGGGCATACTGGCGCCAGCCGGTGTGCCGCGCGAGATCATTTCCAAGCTGCACATGCAGATCGTGAAGATTCTCGCGATGCCTGACGTCAAGGCGAAGCTCGCGGAGCAGGGCGCTGATGCTGCCAGCAACACACCTGAGCAATTTGCCGCCTATATCAAGTCGGAGATCACGAAGTGGGGCCGGCTGATCAAGGAGCTCGGCGTGAAACCGGAGTAACCGGATTCAGCACGCCAGCGAAACGCATGACCGTGCTGAAAGCTGACCTCAGGCCTTATCCGCCGCGACGAGCGCTCGATCTTTTTGTCGCCGTGGCGGGCAGCGTTCTCGTACACGTCATTGCGTTCGCTGTGCTGTATCCGTTTTTGCGTCAGTTACCTGCCCCGCCGGAGCCGGTTCTTCATGTTGATCTTGCCCCGCCGGAACCGCTCCCCATGCAGCCGCCGCAAGTCGTGCCGCCGCAAAAGACGCATGAACCTCCGCAACCCCGGCGCGTTGTTCCGAAACCAAAGGTCGTTGCTCCGACGCCTCAGGTAATCGCCACCCCGACTATTCGGCAAAACGAGCAGCCGGCGATCAGTCAGCCCGCGGTCGTCGCCGAGCCAGCGCCAGAACCGCCGTCGCCATCGCCTCCGACCCCGCCAGCACCTGCTCCTGCACCGCCGCCCTTGCCGTCGTCACCGCCCAGTTTCGGGGCTGCCTATCTCAACAATCCGCGGCCCGAATACCCGCGCCTTGCCCGGCGCAATGGCGATGAAGGTACGGTGATGCTCCGCGTGCTGGTGACGCGCGATGGCCGCGCGGCAAAAGTGGAGCTCGACAAAACGAGCGGATCATCGCTGCTCGACGGTGCCGCGATGGATGCGGTGAAGGAATGGCGCTTCGTGCCTGCGCGTAAAGGGACAGAGCCGGTTGAAGATTGGGTGCGCGTGCCTATTGTCTTCCGGCTCGTGAACGCTCAATAGGCGCTCGTCCCCGGGCAGCGGTTATTAGACGACGACTTGAAGGTATCATCGACCATACTCGTCTCTACAGACGGCGGGCCGATTCAGATTGCGACGCTCGGAATATAAGGTAAACCATGCAAACGAACGATTGTGAGGGGCTCACGTCAGCCCGCGCCGTCTGGGATTTCATGACAGGTGATTCGCGGCGATTCCTCGACCGCGTGCGGCTTATGATGCTTGCGATGCGCCGGTTCCGCGAGCAGGACATCACGCCCGAATTCGTTGTGCTCCTGCATGGCGGCGCGACCAAGTTCGCAGTGCGCGATCTGAGCGGCACCAAGTTCGCAGCCGATGACGTGCAAGACTTTCCAGAGATACATGCGGCACTCACTGACTTTACGTCACAGGGCGGACGCGTCGAAGTGTGCGGGATCGCCATGGACCGTTCACTGATCGGGCGCGCCGCTCTCATGCCTTACGCCGACGTCGAAGAAAACGTGTTTCTGAATAGCATAGCGCTCCAGAACCGCGGCTATGCGTACGTCCTCGTTACCTGAGCGCGGAGCTCGATAGAAAATAATGGGAGCAGTGCTACGCTCGCGCAAATTCTGGCTGATGCTCGCGGGTTACGGTCTTGTGCTTGCCATCTGGTATGCGTCGGTCAAATGGGTGCCGTTGAAATCGTTCACCCGCATGCCCGATCCACTCGGGGTCATACGCGAATGGATGTCGCCGGAGCCTGCGTACGGAATCTCGATCTTTACGGCTGCTTACTATAAGCACATCTTCGCAAGCACGCTTCGCGCATGGACAGCGTTCGCGCTCGCGCTCGGGTTGGGTATACCCCTCGGCATCCTCATGGGTTGGAGCAGCCGCTTCAACGCGTATGCGGAAGCTCTCGTCGGCTTGCTGCGTCCGGTTCCGCCGCTTGCATGGGTGCCGCTTGCAATCCTACTGCTGCCGGGCGCTGAAGCGGCGGTGGTGTTCGTAACGTTCCTCGTTGCTTTCTTCGCAACGACGCTCAATACGCTGGTCGGCGTGCATGCCATCGATGCGGACCACATCCGTGCAGCGAAGTGTCTGGGAGCTACGCGACGCGATTTGCTCTTTGACGTGATTATTCCGGGAGCGCTGCCGCAAATCTTTACTGGGCTGCAGATTGCGATGGGCGCTGCATGGTTCTCACTCGCCGCGGGTGAAATGATCGCAGCACAGTACGGGCTGGGGTTCCTCATCATGGATGCGTATAACCTCATTCAGTATCCGACCATCGTCATCGCAATGGGCACTCTCGGCCTGATGGGCTTTATCTCGAGCGCGGTCATCCGGCAGACCGGTGATCGCCTCATGCGGTGGCGACTCGAAGCAACGGGAAGCGCGCGATGAGCACTGCCACTGAAGCGCGGCACGGCGGGCTGTCGGTCAGGCGGGCGGGCAAAATTTATGATCCGGGCGGAGCAGCGGTAGTTGCGCTCGAAGAATGTACGTTCGATGTCGCGCCGGGGGAATTCGCTGCGATCGTCGGTCCTTCCGGCTGCGGCAAGAGCACGCTGCTGAATATCATCGCGGGCTTCGACCGTCTCACAAGCGGCGAGGTCCTGTTGGATGACGCGCCATTCGCGACGTCTGCGATTGCGCCGCCGCCGGGGCCGGACAGAGTCGTCGTGTTCCAGAATGGCGCGCTGTTTCCGTGGATGAGCGTGCTCGAGAATGTGATCTACGGTCCGACACGTCAACAGGTGCTGACGGCTCACGCAGCACGTGACAAGGCAATGGACATGCTGCGCCGCTGTGGTGGACTCGATACGGCCGCAGAGCGCTTTCCCGGGCAACTGTCGTCCGGGATGCAGCGCAGAGTCGAGATCGTCCGCGCGCTAATGAACGAGCCGCGCGTCCTGCTGCTCGACGAGCCGTTCCGTGCGATGGACACCGTGTCGAAAGCAGCGATGCATCGTCATTTGCTCGAAGTGCACGCGCTCTATCCGAAGACGGTGATCTTCATTACGCATGATCTCGAAGAGGCGATCTATCTCGCTGATACGGTATACGTGATGACGACGCGGCCCGGGCGCATCAAGCGCGCATTACGTGTGAGTCTCGAGCGCCCGCGCAGCCGTGACATGCTCGCGTCGCAGGCATATCTCGAAATGAAACGACAGGTCGCCGCGGATGTCCACGAGGAAGCGCGCAAAGCGTTCGAGCGCGGTGAACGGGAGCTTGCATGAACGCGGCGAGCGGCGGATATCGCAGGCGCCCGCTGAACTGGCGCGGCGGTCTTGCGGTGGGCGCTTTCCTTGTGCTCTGGGAGCTGCTGGTTCGGTTCAAGGTGCCTGGCATCGCCACCGTGCCGGGACCAATCGAGTCACTGGTCGTGTTCTGGAACAAGTATGCGACACAGGCCGCGTATTGGCAGTCATGGCTTGCGAGTTTTCGCCGTGTGCTCCTCGGCTTTGTGTTCGCGCAGCTTCTCGGGATTCCGCTGGGTTTGCTGCTCGGGACACGCGACCGTTTTCGCGAACTGGTATTTCCGGTGATCGAACTGCTGCGCCCGATTCCGCCGCTTGCCTGGGTGCCGCTCTCTATCCTGTTCTGGCCAACACACGAGTTCTCAATCGTGTTCATCACATTCATCGGCGCATTTTTCATTATTACGATTAACGTTTTCGATGGCGTGCGCGCAATCCGGCGCGAGCACATCTGGCTTGCCCGATCGCTCGGCGCCAGCGAGGCGCGGATTTTTCGCCGCATCGTCCTGCCGTCCGTGCTGCCGGCAATCGGCGTTGGCATGACGCTCGGCATGGCGGTCACTTGGAATGTAGTGATCGCCGCGGAGATGATTGCGGGGGACAACGGACTTGGACGTCTGACATGGGAGGGCTACGTGAGCCACACGTCGACGGTCGTAATCATAGGTATGGTGAGCATCGGAATCGCCGGTTATCTCTCGGTGCTCGTAATCTCGTGGCTCGAACGACGGCTCGCGCCATGGCGCGACTGACATGAGCGAGCTTACGAGTCCTTCGTCGGGTCACATTCGGGTTGACGGCGTATCGAAGCGCTTTGCGCAGGCCGATGGTGGGGGTACTGTTGCACTCGAGGATTGCTCATTCACGGTCGAGCCGGGCAAGCTCACAGTGTTGATGGGCCCCTCGGGTTGCGGAAAGTCTACCCTCGCATATCTGCTCGCCGGCTATCTCGACCTCGACGTCGGCAGGGTGACAATCGACGGCGTACCGGTTCAAGGTTCGGGCCCCGATCGTATGCTGGTGTTTCAGGAGACGGCGCTATGGCCATGGATGAGCGTCGTCGAGAATGTGATGTTCGGGCCGCTCGCGCGCGGCGTGATGAGCAGGCAAGATGCGCGTCGCGAGGCGTTGGAGCTGCTGGCGCAGTTCGGCCTCGGAGGGTTTGGCGAGCGCTACCCGAAGCATTTGTCCGGCGGCATGAAGCGACGCGCGGAGCTTGCGCAGGCGCTGATCAACCGGCCAAAGGTCATGATCCTCGATGAGCCGCTGCGCGGTCTGGACGTCATGACGCGCGAGCTCATGCAGGAATATTACATGCAGTTGTTCGAACGCACGCATTGCACTACGCTCTTCATAACCTCCGAGCTGGAAGAAGCCATCTTTCTTGCAGACCGGTTATTATTCATGAGCCCCGCGCCGGGGCGCATCATCGAAACGATGGAAGTGGATCTGCCGCACCCGCGCGGCTTCGAAACTATGGAGACCGCGCGTTATCTGGAAATAAAAAGGCGCGCGACCGATGTCCTCAATCAATCGGGTGCATTCCAGGAAGTTTGATCAAGTACCCAAGAAGGGGGAGAAGATGCAGAAAAGTCGCGCGCGTTTGTGGGGTATGACACTGCTGCTCGCAGTTTGTGCTGCAGGCCATGCCGCGGAGCCGGTGAACATCACTTATGGATACCATCCCTATTGGACCGGCGGCTGGAACGGCGTCATCATCAAGGCCAAGGACCTCTGGAAGAAATATTTGCCGCCGGGCAGCCAGGTCCGTTTTGAACCGCATCTCACCGGTCCACCGATGGTGAATGCAATGCTTGCCGACCGCATGCAGATCGGAACGATGGGGGATATGCCTTCACTCGTGGCAACGACCAAGGGTTCGATCGGCGACATCCGGCTCGTCTCGGTGCCGATGTATTCGAAAGGCCAGAACTGTCCAAAGATCGTGGTGCGCAAAGATGCGCCGGAATTCAAGAGCCAGCCCGAAGCGATGAAGTGGCTAACCGGCAAACCGTTCGCCGTGCACCGCGGCACATGCGCAAATGCATCCGTTGAAGCGATCATCAATAAAGGCGGCTTCCGGCCATCGGAACTCCTGTTCACGCCGATTGAGGTGATAGCCTCGAACTTCGAAGCAAAAAAACTCGACGCGGCGATGATGTGGGAGCCGCACGCCAGACGCATGGTCGAGGGCGGCTTTGCGCGCTACGTTTCGACGGGTGCTCCGTATGATGTGCCCGATGCCGATTTCACACTGATGCGGCAGGATTTTATCGAGAAGCATCCTGAGGCCGCAGCGGGCTGGCTCAAAGCGGAGATCGATGCAGTGCGGTTCATGATCGAGAATCCGCGCGAGACGGCGAAGATCCTGGCAGCGGAATTGACAGGCTACAACGAGCAGACGGTCTGGTCAGCGCTGTACGAAGTAAACCCGGCGCAGATCGGCGGATATCCGGTGAACTACGTTGGCAAGATGGTGTTCGATACTGAGGTGCTTGACCTCATGAAGCGGGGCTACACGTTTCTGCACCAGATCAAGGCAATCGATCGCGCCGATATGCCGCCGACAGCCATCAACGACGCGCCGCTCAAACGCGCGCTTGCTGAATTGAAGGCGACTGCGCCGCTTGGTGAAATCCGCGGTCAGCCGCGTTCTGCGTTCAAGTAGCGGCTTTCAGGAACGCGTCTGGCGGAAATGTTTGCTGAGCGCGATGCCCTGGCGCTGATATGACGATCTGAGCCCGGCGCCATAGAGCTGGGTGGGACGCGACGTCAGGCGTTCGTACATGAGCCGGCCGACGATCTGGCCGTGCTCGAGTACGAACGGAACCTCGTATGAGCGCACTTCCAGCACCGCGCGCGATCCTTCCCCGCCCGCGTCGACGTGGCCAAAACCGGGATCAAAGAATCCCGCATAGTGAACGCGAAACTCACCGACAAGCGTGTCGTAGGCGATCATCTCTGCCGCATGGGTCGGCGGCACTCTCACCGGGTCACGTGACGCTAAGATGTAGAAATCGGCCGGGTCGAGTATGAGCCCACCGCGTCGCGGCGCATGCACGGGTTCCCAATACTCGGATACTTCGTATTGACCGATGCGATCGATGTCGATCAGGCCGGCATGGTTTTTCGCTCTGAAGCCGATGAGCCCGTCGGACTGCTCGCCGCGCACATCAACAGACACGGGCACGCCATTGCGTATGTCTTGCTGGTCGATCACAGAGCCGACGACCCCATGCTCCTGTTGCAGGCGTTTCATGTCTTCGTCCGAGCTCGGCGGATTGCCGCGCCGGATGCGTATCTGGCTCAGACGCGAGCCTTTGCGCACGAGCACGCTGAAGGTGCGCGGCGAGACCTCCGCATAAAGCGGACCTTTGTACTGCTCGCGAACGCGATCGAACTCCGTGCCGTAGTCAGTGATCAGACGGGTGAAAATGTCAAGGCGTCCGGTCGAGCTTTTAGGATTTCCCATTGCCGACATGCGATGGCGAAGCGACAAGTGTTCGAGCAGAGGCACGATGTAGACACAGCCGCGCTCGAGCACGCCGCCGTTGCTGATGTCCATCTCATGCATCGACAGGTCCTTCAACCGCTGCTCGACGGTCGCATCCTTGCCCGGCAGGAAGCTCGCGCGAACGCGATAGGCGACCGCGCCCAGTCGCAGATCAAGACTGGCCGGTTGAAACTGTCCATCCTGAATGTCCTCGAGCGCGCCGATCTCTTTGGTCACGCGGGCCAGACGCTCGAGCTCCTGTGAAGGCAGCACGCCGGTGGAAAAGGACGCTGCGGCTGATTCGTCCGGCATGCCGGCGAATATCTCTTGCCGCATCGACGGCTCGCGTCTTTCGTCGGCAGCATGTCCCGGCAGGTCGCCAGTCACGTCGCCGGTTATCAAATCTGTTGTTTTGGCCATGGCTTGCGCAGAGTTGTTTTGTTTGCGTTGTATCGCACGTCGCAATGTGTTGCGGGCGGGCAGATGATGCGGGAGGTTCGACGATTGCGTCAAGCATCATTGCCTGGCTCAACGCGCTGTTCGTGCGCGTTCATTTTAGTAGCATCGCTGCATGCGGCTCTCAGGCAGTGATGCAATAGAATTGCAATCATGCATTTCAAGAGCGCGTCGGCGGTCGCCTTGGCCGCCTTCACCACAAACGTAATTGCTCAGACGGGCACAACGGTCGCAGAACAGGCATTTCCCTCGCGACCCATGCGCATCATCTGTAGTCTCGCAACAGGCGGCGGCATGGATGCAACCGCGCGTCTAGTTGGACAACGGCTCGGCGAGCGCTGGGAACAGGCCGTCGTAGTGGAGAATCGGCCGGGTGCGGGAGGTGCGCTGGGCAGCGAGCTCGTCGCGAAGGCACCGGCCGACGGACATACGCTGCTCACTATCAGCATCGCCTATGCGGTGATACCGGCTTCTCATAATAACCTTCCGTATGATCCCGTGCGCGATCTGACACCCGTGGCGGTGATGGTGAACGCAACCAATATTCTCGTCGTCCATCCTTCAGTGCCGGTGAAGTCGGTCAAGGAGCTGATCGCATTTGCGCAAGCACACCCCGGCAAGCTGTCGTATTCGTCGTCGGGCAACGGGGCGGCGGCGCATCTCATGCTGGAAGCGTTCAAGCTCGCGACTGGCACGGACATCCTGCACGTGCCTTACAAAGGGAGCGGCCCCGGGTTCATCGATCTCGTCGCCGGTCGTGTATCGCTCACTGCTACATCCCTCTCCACAGCAATGGGTTACGTGAAAGAAGGGAAGCTACGCGTCCTCGCAACCACCGGTGCGAGACGCTCGAGCGTACTACCGGAGCTGCCGACAATCGCCGAAGCGGGTGTCCCGGGCTATGCAGTTGATAACTGGTACGCCATGTTTGCGCCCGCAGCGACGCCGCGACCGGTGCTCGCCCAATTGAATCGAGAGATGGTGAGTTTTCTGCATTCGGCTGAGACGAGACAGCGGCTCGCGCCTCTCGGACTCGAACCCGCTGCGGAACCGCTTCCTGACACGAACGCTTACATCAAGGCCGAAATCGAGAAGTGGGCGAAGGTCGTGAAGGTTGCGGGCATCCGCGCGGAATGAGCCGGCTGACTGACCCGGGCTGTTCTTATGGCGTTAGCTTTGCAGATGCCGCTCGAGAAAGTCGACAGCGAGCGGTCTCACGCGCCGCGCGAGCTGAGGTTGATAACCCTCGGAGACCGGTGCGATGAAGCCATGCAACCCCCATGAGTAGTAGTGCCACTCGACCTGTTGCCCGCTGGCGATGAACGCCTGCCACAATTTGAGCTGCGTTTCATTTGAGCTTAGATGGTCTTTGCCGCCGAACACGACCATGGACGGACTTTTAATTTCCCTTGCAACCTTGAAGGCGTGACGCGGGCGCAGTTCCGTCTCTGGTTCATCCTTGATTGACGGATAGAACGCCACGTAAGCGCGGACCTGAGGCGTCGCGGCAACAAACGGAATGCCAAGCCGGCCGCCCATGCAGTAGCCGATGACGCCGACGCGCTCAGCGTTGACGTCGTCGCGCGCGAGCAGGAAATTCCAGCTCTTGCGGATGACCTCGACGAATTTGTCGTCGCTCGTGACTTTCTGGATATCCTGTCCCTTGCCGAGATGATGCGATCCCCGATGTCCAAGCAGATGGTAGAGGTTCGGTACAAACGCGGTGTAGCCGAGCTCTGCGTAATCGTATGCTTCCGTTTTGAGGTTGTCGGTAACGCCGTGGTTATGATGGATCCATAGCAGCGCCGGACCGCGCGTCTTGCGATCCGGATATGCGAGATAGCCCGAGATGCCGTCTTTCTCGAGGTCGAGTTTGCGGGTAATTACGTTCACCAGGTTCTCCTCATTAGCAGCAAGTGTTAAGCGTAGCGGGCCGGCTGGTTACGCCGTTTCTCGTGCGCAGAGATCGTCCTCGACCTCGTGGAGTCGGCATACGCCCGCACGACGATACACATTACTTCAGCGAGCGCGGCGTTGCCCGGATTGTGTGCTTCAGTTTTTTACTGCGACCGCACGCCCGCATCGCTGATGAGCTTGCGCCATTTTGCGGTATCCGCGGCGATAACCGCGGAAAATTCTTCCGGTGTCGTAAACGCTGCATCAGCACCGTTGGCGCCAAGCTTGTCGCGCATTTCCGCGCTGCGCATCATACGTGCGATCTCCGTGTTGAGCTTGAGCACGATTTCCGGCGCCGTGCCCGCAGGGGCGAGCACTCCGAACCACGGGCTCACTTCATAACCCGGCAGCGCGGATTCGGCGATGGTCGGAACGTCCGGCAGTTTACTCGACCGCACTTTTCCGGTTACACCGAGTGCCCGCAGCCGGCCCGCGGCAAGATGAGGAAGCGCCGGCGGTATGCCCAGAAAGTTGAGCTGCACTTCGCCGCTGATGAGCGCGGTCGTTCCAGGCGTCATTCCCTTGTAAGGCACGTGCACGATGTTGATGCCTGCCATCGAAGCAAACAGAGCGCCGGAGAGATGCGGCGTGCTGCCTGTGCCGCCCGACGCGTAGTTAAGCTCGCCGGGACGCGACTTCGCAAGAGCGATCAATTGCTTCACGGATCTCAACGGGAGCGATGGATGAACTGCAAGCACGTTGGGAGATGTTGCCATAAGAATCACCGGTGCAAAGTCCCTCGCCGTATCGTACGGGACTTTCTCGAGGATCGGATTCATGACGAGGCTGCCGACACCGCCGGATAACAACGTGTAGCCATCGGGCGGCGCCTTGGCCACGAAATCAGTGCCGATATTGCCTCCGGCGCCCGCCCGGTTGTCGATCACTACGGACTGCCCCAGGGTCTCTGACATTTTTTGCGCGAGTATGCGGGCAATGATGTCGTTTACACCGCCAGCCGGGTATGGAACGACCATGCGTATAGGCTTCACCGGATAGCTTTGCGCGCCAACGAGCGACCCGCCAAGCGCGAAAAGCGCAGCGGTGCATGCTGCACTGCATAGCCGACGCTTCAGACCGGTCATCAGGTTCCTCATGTCAGTGTTGTATCAGGCACGACGCATTGAACATGTGGCCATGGCGCATCATGTCGTTACGCCGTAGGTGCTAAACTTTCTCACAATACGCTTCTAACAAGGCACGCGAAGTCAATCCCTGTGTTTCCTATCGCTGTGCTCACAACTGTCTCGGGGAAACGCATCGAATGCTAAACGTCGCGCAGTTTGTCGCAACGTTATGCTGGACGATGTTCGCGGGAGCGGCAGTGTACATCGAACTATGCGCTTTAGATGGCAGGCGGTTTGCAGCGCAGCCGACTGCTTATCGTTAGACCGTCACAGGGGCCCAACATGAAGCGCTTCGGGATCGGATTATTGTGCGGCATAGGCGGCTACATTGTGGCCGCATTCGCCAGCTATTTTCTGGTACTGCAGTTATCGTCGAATATGCACGATCGTGAGATGGAAGCGGCAATGACGGCTGTGTTTTTCTTCGGACCGCTTGCCGCACTTGCTGCATTCATTGCGGGTATCGTACGGAGCGGCAAGCCGAAAAAGGTCGACAAGTTGGATGCAGCTTAAGGCATTGAGCGTGAAGCGCCGACACCCCGGTCCGGATGGCTAAAGCAAAAAACACGCGGCCGGCAAACGGGAATCATCCGCGCGGCGCGGTTCGTGTCCGTTGGCTGAATGCCCGCCGCCGTCTGCTGTTATCAATGGCGATTGCTGCGGTCGCCGCGTTATTGGCGCCACACGATCTGCTGCTGGTTATGCGGCTGGCGGCCGGGTGGGACGGCGGCGTGCTCATATTCCTGGCGCTCACGTGGGGCGCGGTCAATCAGTGTGAGCGCGAAGAGATGCAGCAGACAGTCTTATCGCAGGATCATGGCCGTCTCGGCATACTGCTTCTAGTACTACTGGCTACGGCGGCGAGCCTCTCGACTATTTTCTTCCTTCTGCAGCGCTCGAAAGGTCTGGAGCCGCTCGAAATCGCAGGGCACATCGCGCTCTCGGTTCTAACGATTGTTTGCTCGTGGCTACTCACGCATGTCATGTTTGCGCTGCACTACGCGCACCGCTTCTACCGCGACGATCCGAAGACCAATGAGCTTGATGCAACGGGCGGCTTGCAATTCCCGGGCAACCGTGCGCCGGACTATTGGGACTTCCTCTACTTTTCTTTTGTAATTGGCATGACGTCTCAGGTGTCCGACGTGCAGGTGACGTCACGCCCGATGCGGCAGCTTGTGCTGAGTCATAGCGTCCTGTCGTTCGCATTCAATACTGTGATTCTCGCGCTCAGCATCAGCATCGTCGCCGGACTGTTATAAGAGAGCTCGAGCTAGGCCCGCAATGACAAAACCAATCGTCTACATCATCGGTACCGGCGGCACCATCGCCTCGCGCTACGTTCCCAAGGACGGCACGCTCGTCGCTGCTGCGTCCGTCGGCGAGCTCGTCGCAGCGATTCCGGACATTGAGGACATCGCCGGTATTCGCTCCATCGAGCACTCGAACGTCACCAGCGACATCATCGACATCCCGACCATCGTCGCGCTCGGTAAAGTGGTCCGCAAGGTGCTCGCCGAAGATACAACCGCGGGCGTCGTGGTTACACACGGCACGGCGACATTAGAAGAAACCGCTTATTTCCTCGATCTCACGGCTGCAGGCGACAAGCCCATTGTAATTACCGGGGCAATGAGAAATTCGATAGAGCGTGACGCCGATGGTCCACGCAACATCTTATACAGCACGATCATAGCGGCGCATGCCACATCGCGCGGGCGCGGCGTGCTCGTCTGCTTCAACGGAGAAATTCATTCTGCGCGTGATGCGATCAAGGTTCACGCGAATCGGGTCAATGCTTATGCCGGACGCGACGCCGGTCCCGTTGGTGCAGTCTCGAAGGATGGCGTTATTTTTTTCAGCCGGCCCGAGCGATCGCCGCACATCGATGTCGATACAATGAAAGAAAATGTACAGCTCATAACAATGGCGCAGGGCTGCAACGATCTACTCGTGCGTGCTTGCATAGCAGCGAAAGTGGATGGGATGGTGATAGATGGCGTCGGTGCGGGCAATGTCAACATTCCGTACTACCGCGCGATATGCGATGCGCTTGGCGCCGGCATTCCCGTGGTTGCCGGCGTGCGCATCTTTGCGGGCACACCGTACTTCGCAAAGGGACACGAGGGCTCGTTCAGATCCATGATCGAGCGCGGTGCAATCTCCGCGGGTTACCTGAGCGGTATCAAAGCGCGAGTCTTGCTCATGGTTGCACTGGTCAAAACACAAGACCGCGAAGAGATCCGCCGGTTGTTTGCGCGCGTCTCTACGCCATCGCTTCCACGATGACATCCGGAGCAAACATGGCGACCTATCCGGTTAAAACCTACGAAGGCGGCTGCCATTGCGGCGGCGTTCGCTTTCGGGTGCGCACCGAATTCTCACGCGTCACTGAATGTAATTGCTCGATCTGCAGACGTAAAGGGGTAATCAACCAGCGCGTGCGTAGTGAAGATCTCGAATTCCTCCGCGGTAAAGAGACGTTATCGATCTACCAGTTCGGGACGCGCACTGCCAAACATTATTTTTGTCCACGCTGCGGAGTATTTCCGTTTTCCAATCCGCGCACCGCCCCTGATCAGTACGCGATCAATATCCGTTGCCTCGACAGCTTCCACGAATTGATTGGCGGTCTAAAGGTCATCCCGTTCGACGGCAGGCACTGGGAGGAAGCGGCCCGGGCGATGCGCGCAGAGACGAAAGGCTAGACTCGCAGGCGCGGAGTTGCGTCCGTCATATTCGCTTGACAGCCCAAAATGGCTGGCAGAAGCTTGTGAGACGCCCGCGTGACGAAGAAAAGCGTCTGCAACTTCTTCAGCACGAGGCGGCACTTATTTATCGGGGAGGATGCTTCATGTTATACGCGCACCGTTTCATGCTCGCCGCAGCATTCGCTGTCTTCTGCTCGTCCGAAGCCGCGCCGCAAACACCTCCAAACCCTTACACAGTAGTCGACAGCTGGCCGAAGCTTCCAGCGGGCCGCACGTGGGGCGCGGCAGGCGCAGTCGATGTGGATCGCAATGGCACGGTATGGGTTTTCGAACGTTGTGGCGGCACACGCTGCGACGATTCGAAGCTCGATCCTATTCTTGCATTTGATCAGTCCGGCAAGCTGCTCAGGAGCTTCGGCGCCGGGATGTTCGTTTTTCCGCACGGGCTCGGCCTCGACCGCGACGGCAATGTATACGTCACCGACGCGGAAGGCAAAGACGGCAAGGGTCACGTCGTAGTTAAGTTCAGTCCAGAGGGAAAAGTGCTGCTCACCCTCGGCAAGCCGGGCGTTGCCGGCCCCGGACCGGATACATTCAATCGGCCGAGCGATGTCGCGATTGCCGCGAACGGCGACATATTCGTGGCGGACGGACATGGCGGCGATTCGAATGCCCGCATCGTTAAGTTCTCCAAGGATGGAAAGTTCATCAAGACCTGGGGCAAAAAAGGTCCGGCGCCGGGCGACTTTGACGAACCGCATTCGATAGCCATCGATTCACAGGGGCGTGTGTTCGTTGCGGACCGGGGAACGAACGTGCGCATCGAAATCTTCGATCAGGACGGCAACTTCATCACTGAATGGAAGCATCTCGGTCGCGCCAGCGGACTTTACATCGACGCCAAAGATAATCTTTACGTTGGCGACACGCTGCCAAACGGCAAGCGTGCCGCAGGCAAAAGAGACGGCATTTGGGTTGCCAGCGCGAAAGACGGCAAAGTCATCGCCTTTATTCCGGATCCGGGACTGACCGCTGATCTTTCTGATGCACCGGAAGGCGTCGCGGCGGATGCAATGGGCAATGTCTACGGCGCACAAACGAATTCGCACAATGTGCGCAAATATTCGACCCGCTAGCCGAAGCGATCACCCATCACAAATTGTCGAGGAACAGCATGAACGGTTCGTCATCTCTACGCATGGGCCGGCTTAAAGGTGTCGCACCAAGCTGGTGTTTACTAAGCGCGCTATTGACGAGTACGTATGCATGGGGGCAGCGCGAACACACGCTGATGCCGAGTCCGGAGACTGTGCATGTAGGGAACTTCAACGCCGCACTCAAGCCGGTGCTGACGGTGGAGTCCGGCGACATCGTTACACTCGAAAGCGCCGGCGCCATTGAGCCGGCGGCGGTCGATCAGTCGGGTGTTGTCCCGCCCAGCGCCGTGCCGGACTATGTGCGGGCGATCTATCGCGAGGTAAAAGATCGCGGTCCCGGTGGCCATGTACTCACGGGACCGATCGCTGTCACCGGCGCGATGCCCGGTGATGTGCTTGAAGTTCGCATCCTCGATGTGCAGCTCGCCGTCGATTACGGCTACAACCGTCAGCGCCCGTATCAGGGTACGCTGCCCGAGGAGTTTACGGCGTTCTGGCAACGCGTGATTCCAATCAATCGCAATGCAAAGACTGCCGAAGTGGCACGCGGCGTAGTCGTGCCGGTAAACCGGCCGTTCTTCGGCATCATGGGCGTCGCGCCGCACGGTTCGCTCGGCCGCATCAGCAGCGCACCTCCCGGAGTGCACGCCGGCAACATGGACAATAAGGATCTCGCGGCCGGTACGACGCTTTTCTTGCCGGTGCACGTTGCCGGCGCGCTCTTCTCCGCGGGGGATGCGCATGCGGCGCAGGGTCATGGCGAAGTCGACCTGACCGCAATCGAGACCGGCATGCGCGGCAAATTTCAGTTCATCGTGCGCAAGGACATGAAACTTATCTGGCCGCGCGGCGAAACACCGACACATTGGATGGTAATGGGCTTGAGTCCCGATCTGGACGATGCGATGAAAATTGCCGTGCGTGAAACCATCGATCTCATCACGGGACGTTTCCCGCACCTCACGCGCCAGGAAGCGTACATGATCGCAAGCGTCGCCGTGGACTATCATGTGACACAGGTCGTGGATGGAACCAAGGGCGTGCACGGGATGATTCCAAAGGCGATCTTTACTGGGCGGTGAGCGGGTCAAACCGAATGAATGAGCGAGTGAACGGACCTCTGGATGAATGAAGCATCGTTCAAGCGCTCGCGGCGATTGGTATTAGGCGGCGGTATTGCGGCCGCGTTTACGGCTGCAGTACCGGCCGGAGCGCAGAGCGGTGAAACGAAACGCCGTGCCGGCACGGCGGCAGAAGACGAAGCAGTAAAGCCCGCGAGCGGCGCCATCTCCCCGGTCATGACTACAGTTTCTGAGTACATCGTGCGTGCGGCAGAGCAGCCGTTGCCGGCGACGGCTCTCGAGGCGACGAAGCAGCATCTAATCGACACGTTTGCAGCAATGGTATCCGGGTCGCGTCTCCCGCCCGGCGTAAAGGCCATCGCATACGTGACGCAGCTCGGCGGCAAGCCGGAGGCATGCATAGCAGGTACGAAAATACTGACCAACGTCGTTAACGCGGCGCTCACGGGCGGTATGCTTGCGCATGCGGACGAAACCGATGATTCGCATGCGGTCTCATTGACGCATCCCGGTTGCGGCATTGTTCCCGCTGCCCTTGCGATGGCGGAGCGCCAACACGCAAGCGGCACGGCGCTGCTGCGCGCTGTCGCGCTAGGTTACGACATTGGCACGCGCACTTCTCTTGCGCTTGGCGGATACGAATTTTCCGCACAAGGCCACGACACGCACAGTTTTGGTCCGATGTTCGGCGCGACGGCCGCGTGTGCATCGCTCGCGAAGCTCAATGTGGTGCAAGTGCGACATGCGATTTCATACACGACGCAGCAGGCAGCTGGTCTGTCCAACTACGCGCGCGACACAGAGCATGTCGAGAAAGCATTCCAGTTCGGCGGTCTGCCGGCGCGCAATGGCGCGGCTGCAGTCACCATGATCGCATCAGGAATGACCGGCATCGATGATGCTTTCTCGGGTGATCGCAATTTCTTCTTCGCGTTTGGATCGAAAGCGAAGCCCGATGAGCTGGTGCGCGGTCTCGGTGAATCGTATGAAGTGATCAATACGAACATCAAGCGCTGGACGGTGGGCAGCCCGATTCAGGCACCGCTCGATTCGTTGTCCAACCTGATCAAGGCGCACAAGCTTAAGCCTGACGACGTCACGAAGATCGTCGTCCGTATCTCGAAGAGCGGAGCGAAAACCGTCAATGATCGCAGCATGCCCGACATCAATGTGCAGTACATGATGGCAGTGATGCTGCTCGATGGCATCGCGACGCTCGAAGCCGCACATGATGTCAGGCGCATGCAGGACGCGAAGGTCATGGAAGTTCGTCGCCGGGTCGAGCTTATTCCCGATGAGGAGCTCGAGCGTGCTTTGCCCAGCCGGCAGGCGATTGTCGAAGTGACTACGCGCGACGGCCAGACGTTTCGCGACCACACGAAAGACGTGCGCGGTACGGCACAAAACCCGATGACGGGTGAAGAGGTCGATGAGAAAGCGTTTAATCTGCTGGCGCCGACACTCGGTAAGAAACGCGCGCGAGAGCTGGTGGATACCGTCTGGAACTTCGAGCGGGTAAACGACGTACGAGCGCTGCGCCGATTGCTGAGAGCGTGAAGTGCCGTGGTTGCTGCGGGCGAGTCGCAGCAGCGCTATCATTCATGACTGACTGATTCTCCGGATCGTTTCCAATGATAGAAGTGAACGAGCAGATCGATGTGCCATCTGCGCCGGGCATCGTGTGGGATTTGATGGCGGATCCGCACGCCGTTGTGCATTGCGTGCCCGGCGCCGAATTGGGTGAACAACAGGAAGACGGATCGTACGACGCGGGTATCACCGTCAAGTTCGGACCCGCGAAGGTTACCTTCCGCGCGCGCGTTGTACTCGAGCTCGATGCAGTCTCGATGGTCGGCAATGTCACCGCCAAAGGCAAAGACAAGCAAGGCGGCACCCGCTTTCGTGCCACCATGACATTCACGGTGCAGCCGCAGACGCAGGGTTCTACAGTGCGGATTCAGGCGCAAGTCGAGATCTCCGGCCGGCTCGCATCGTTGGTCGAGAGCGGTGCATCGCTGGTGGTGAAGCGCATGACCAGCGAGTTTTCCGGTCGGCTGGCGGCACGCTGCGCTGAAGCGAGCGCAGCTTGATCTAATCAGCATTACATCTCATTGAGGGGACAAAGATGAAGGTCTATCAAAGGCTCGCCCACGATTTCAAGGCGGAAGGGGTATCGCATATTTTCGGCATCATGGGCGACGGCAACATGTATTGGATGCACGAGCTCGACAAAGTCGGGGTCAAGCTGATCGACGTGCGTCACGAAGGCGCCGGTCTCGGCATGGCCGACGGGTGGGCGCGATCGACGCATACGCCGGGTGTTGCGACTGCAACGTGCGGTCCCGGTGTGTCTCAGCTTGCGACTGCGCTCATTACGGCAAACCGCGCCCAATCACCGCTCGTTGCGTTTTGCGGCGAGTCTCCGACCAACGACGATGAGTACAACCAGCGCCTGGATCAGTCGCGCTTCGCGGCGGGGTGCGAAACCGGCTTTGTGCGCATGGCCACCGCTGACGCTGCGGACGACGCGGTGCGCAAAGCGTTCTATCTTGCACGTCTCGAGTCGCGTCCCATCATGTTCAGCGCGCCGATGGATATCCAGCAGCAGGAGTTCGACGACGACGATCCGTACAAACCTTCGACGACGCTCCTCCCGCCGCGGGCCGGTCTGCCGGATGCTGCCATGCTGGAAAAAGCGGCCGACATCGTTGCGCGCAGTCGCAAGACGGTAATCATCGTGGGGCGCGGTGCAAAGTGGTCAGGCGCGGGTGACGCCGTTATCAAGCTTGCCGATCGCACGGGTGCGCTGCTCGCGACTTCACTGATGGCGAAGACGTGGCTCAGTGATTATGAGTATCACGCCGGCGTGTCCGGCCTCTATGCCACGCGCGCCGCCATGCAGCTCTTTGAAGAGGCGGATTGCGTGATCGGCGTTGGTGCGAGCTTGAACCGCTACACCACCGAGCATGGCTATCTGTACCCGAATGCAACATTCATCCACATCGATGCAAAGGCGCACGTGATGATGAGCGGCGGACGGGCAGCCGATTGCTATCTGCAAGCTGACGCGCGGGCGGGCGTCGAAGCGCTCGACAACCTGCTCGAAAAAAGGTCATTCAAGTCGATCGGCTATCACACCGGTGAAACTAAAGAGCGGCTGTCGAATGCCCTCGACGACCGCACGGAATTCAAGCTCGACCCTGACACCGTCGATCCGCGTCCGGTGTGCCTCGCGCTTGATGAAATGGTACCGACCGACGTTGCCCTGTATACCGGCAGCGGCGCAACTGCGGGCTTCTCGAACATTCTCTTCAGCCGGCGGCGTCCGGTGGTGCTCGCCAGCCATTTTTTTGGGTGTATCGGGCAAATGATGCCGGCTGCGATGGGGGCGGTGTTGGCCGCGGGCAATAAGCCGGGCCTGCTGGTCGATGGCGACGCGAGCATCATGATGCATCTCGCGGAATTCGAAACGATGGTGCGCTATAACATGCCGCTGCTGATCATCGTCATGAACAACCAGATGCTGGGCGCGGAATATTACAAGCTCGACAAGCACAAGATGAAGTCCGCGCTCTCGACCATTTCAACGCCCGATCTCGGCGCGGTTGCTACGGCGTTCGGCGGCAGAGGACGCCTCGCACGCACGGTCGAAGAAGTGCGCGCCGGTGTTGCGGAGTGGGTTGCCAAGCCCGGTCCAATGATGATTGACGTGCGCATCTCACGCAGCGTAGTGACGTTGCCGTATCGCCGCATCCACTATGGAAAGGACGAATAGTCACAGGTCAGGCGCTGCGCAAACTAAGGACCCCTATCTTCGCGCAGTGTATTGACCCGCATGACCGGCGTCTTCGCAGGCTCGCAGCCATATGTTTAAGTGGTAAGCGCTGCGCCGGAATGACATTCATGCAGTCGGTGCGTTTGCTGTTTTTGCTCTTGTGCAGTGTCAGCGCGGCTGCGCAGGAGTATCCCGCACGCTCCATGCGCCTGATCATTCCAGTGGCACCCGGCGGTGGAACCGATATTCTGGGCAGGCTCATGGCGAGGAAGCTAAGTGAGATGTACGGCCAACAGGTGGTGGTGGACAACCGTCCGGGCGCGGGCACCGTCATTGGCTCGGATCTGCTTGCCAAGTCGCCGCCGGACGGCTACACGTTGAGCGTGCAGATTAATGCCCTGGCCGCCAATCACTCGCTGTACGCGAAGTTGCCCTACGACACCCTCAGAGATTTTACGCCGGTGGTGCTGATGGCATCGACGCCGAATGTTCTCGTCGTGCATCCATCATTGCCGGCGAAGACAGTTCCGCAGTTCGTGGCGCTCGCACGCGCGCGGCCTGACCAGATCGCATACGCCTCGAGCGGCAGTGGCGGCGCCGCATACCTCGCTGCCGAGATGCTGAAACTCAATACCGGCATCCGGATGATCCATGTGCCTTATAAAGGAACCGTGCCGGCGCTCTATGCGATCATTTCCGGCGAGACGCAGGCGATGGTCGCTGCCTTGCCGGGTACCATACCGTTCATTCACGCCGGCCGCGTTCGGGCGCTTGGCGTGACGAGTGCACAGCGTGCGCCATCGATGCCGGAGCTTCCTACGATGATCGAAGCAGGGATACGCGGTTACGAGTTCTCTACATGGTACGGATTGTTTGCCCCCGGCGGCACGCCGCGGGACATCGTAGCAAAGCTGAATGCGGCGGTGATCAAGATCATCGCCCAACCGGAAGTAAAAGCGCAGTTTGCACGTGATGGCCTGGATCCGGCCGGCGGCACGCCCGAGTCATTCGACTCGTATTTCCGCGCCGAAGTCGAGAAGCTCGGCGCCGTCATACGAGCGTCAGGCGCCAGGGCGGAATGAGGGCGCTCGTGCTCCGCACAGGGGTAACATTTCGTAATTCCTTCAAGTCTCCGCTGGAGCAAAGACGATGCAGATCATAGAATCGCAAGACGTAATCGGCGCTGAAGTTCGAGACATCGATCTCGCGCAGCCGTTTGCGGCCGATGATTTCAGCCGCATCGATGCCGCGTTCAACGCGCGCAGCGTGATCAGATTTCCGGCACAGCAGTTAGACGAGCCGCAACTCGTCGCGTTCGCGCGCCGCTTCGGTGACGTGGCGAAGATTTTTCTCACGCACTACGCGCATCCGCAGCATCCGGAAATCATGTATGTGTCTAACATCAAGGAGAACGGTCGCGACATCGGCCATGCGGACGCAGGCAGCGTGTGGCATACGGACATGTCGTACACCGCAACGCCGCCGCGTGCCACGCTGCTATACGCAATCGAAGTGCCGACTGAAAACGGTGTCCCGCTTGGCGATACCCAGTTCGCGAGTGCCGCTGCCGCGTATGACAGCCTATCCACTGATATGAAGCGCCGCATTGCGAATTTGCGCGCGATCCATCAGGTCGCGGGGCGACGGGCCCGCACCGGGACGGGGCAGGGCGATCAGGCGCTGCGGCGCGAGCAGCCGACCGTCGTTCATCCGGTCGTGCGCACGCATCCGTTTACCGGCCGCAAATGTCTTTATGTGAGCAAAGGTGAATGCGAAGGCATCGAAGGCATGCCGAAAGATGAAGCATTGACACTCATCGATGAGTTGGCAGACCGCACCGTCGAAGAGCGCTTCCGCCATCGTCATCGCTGGCAGGTCCGTGACGTACTGATGTGGGACAACTGCGCGGTACAGCACCTCGCGTCATTCGATTACAAATGGCCGCAACACCGCCGCCTCATGCATCGCGTAACGGTCGGCGGCAGCGCGCCCTTTTAAGACAAACCCTCGTATACACGACAGCTACAGTCGACGCAGTCTCGCAGCACTTAATGCGTAAGCTATCATCATAAAGACGCAGTCCAGGCTGACAGCGACAGCGCTGTTAACGCGATGACGGGGCTGCGGAGGATTCGCCTTCATGCCAACCAGAGGAGGGGCAGCGATGAGAACATTCTTTCATTTGATCAGAGGGATCACGGTGATGGCGGTTATCTCGCTTGTCGGCAGCGCTTCGGCATCGGCAGCAACTTATGTTTATGTCTCGAATGCCGACGATGGTGACATCGGCACTTACAGCGCGCAGGCGGATGGCTCGCTAAAGCCGGGCGCGCGTGTTCCCGCGGCGAAAATCGTCATGCCGATGGCGGTGAGCCCCGATCGACGCTTTCTGTATGCAGCGGCGCGCTCGAAACCGTTTTCGGTTCACGCGTATTCGATCGATGCAAGCACAGGTGCGTTGAAGCCACTCGCTGTTTCGCCGCTCGCGGAAAGCTTCCCCTATATTTCCCTTGATAAGACCGGGCGCTTTCTTTTCGGCGCCGGCTATGGCGCTGCGCTGATCAGCGTCAACGCCGTCGGCACCGATGGCCGCGTCGCCGCCGAACCGCTGCAGGTGATTCCCGTTGGGCGCAACGCGCATTCAATCCGCACGGATGAGACGAACAAATTCGTGTTCGTGCCGACGCTCGGCAGCGATCAGATCTTCCAGTTCACGTTCGACGCGAAAACCGGACGGCTCGCTTCTAATACGCCCGCGGTGTTTCTGATGAAAGCCGGCACCGGGCCGCGCCACTTCATCACGTCGGGCGACAACAAGTTTATCTATGTGCTGAGCGAGCTTATGGGCACCGTCACTAGTTTTGCGCTCGATAATAAGACCGGCTTGTTGAATGAGCTGAGTTCCGCATCGGGAGTGCCGCCGGATAGCAAGCTCGGACCCGGCGCTCCGCGCGGCGCCGTTGGTGCACCCGGCGGCCCGCCGCCGAGGAACACGGACAATGACATTTGGGCGGCTGATATTCATATGACGCCAGACGGCAAGTTTCTGTACATCAGCGAGCGCACGAGCAACACAGTTGCTCTATTTACCGTCGACGGCGCAAACGGCAAGCTCACGTACCAGGGAAGCACACCCACTGAGGCGCAGCCGCGCGGATTCGCGATCGATCCAAAGGGAAGGTTCATGGTCGTGTCCGGAGAAAAGTCGGACACGATCTCGAGTTATGCGATCGATCAGTCGAGCGGCGCTTTGAAATTGATCGGCAAGTACCCGGCAGGGAAGGGGGCCAACTGGGTGGAGATCGTCGCCTTCGACTGAGCACGTTCGAAGTTTGAAACAGCTAAGGTCTTTCTAATGCACCAACTTGTTTTCTTACATGGGCCCGGCGCCGGCGCGTGCGCCGATGCGTATGAATACCAACTCAAGCATTTTGCCGGCAGCGTCGCGCCAACGTTACCCGGTCACCTCGAAGGCGAACCGTGTCCGGACGTTGCGCGTTATATGGAATGGGTGCGCGGCTGGCTATGGGCGCAGGGAATGAAGAGAAATCTCGTGCTCGTCGGGTACACGCTCGGCGCGTCCATAGCGCTGCAGTACGGGCTCGACTATCCCAATGAGGTGACGGGGCTGGTGCTGATGACCGTAGCGGCGCGTCCGAAGACACGCAAGCCCGATACATATGAAATGCGGCTGCGCGCGATGAATTACCCCGGGGCATACGAAGAGTGGCTGGCATTTCAGCGGCACACCATGCAGTTCGTAGAACCGTCGCTGCGCGAGCGCTTGATGGAACGCCACCGCCAGGTCGGGCCGTTGTCCCAGTATCAGGACCTGATGACGATAGATGCCTTCGACGTGCGTGATCGCATCGCGACGCTGAAGCCCAACTTGCTGCTGTTGCGCGGGCTCGATGATCCCGGTCAACCGCCGGAGTATGAAAAAGAAATACACGAAGCAGTGCCCGGCTCGCAGTACATAAAGCTCTCGGGCGTCGGGCACTTTCCGCCCACCGAGAATCCCGAGCAGATCAACGCATTGATCGAACAGTTTGTCCGGGCATTGTGATCGCAGATGGGTATCGCCTATGCGATGCCACGCGGAACTTGCAATCAACGTGTGTGAAGGACCCTCAAACGATCGCAGGATGGGTTGAGCAAGAGGCGCCGAGGAGCGCGGCGCAATTCAGCGTTACTGCGACGAAGCGTTAATAAACGCGTTTGACGCGGCCGAGCACGCTGGATGGTGTGGCGACGTCGGCGAGGTAGGGATGACTTGTCTTGGTATAGACACTCGTAATCTTCTTCACGTAATCGCGCGTTTCCCTGTATGGCGGGATGCCGCGATAGCGCTCCACCGTTTCTTCCCCGGCGTTGTATGCCGCCAATACCAGCGCGACGTCACCCTGGAAATATGACATGAGCCAGCGAAGGTACGCGAGCCCGCCCTTGAGATTCTCAAGCGCGTTGAAAGAATTGCTTACGCCGAAGCGCGTCGCGGTCGCAGGGATCAATTGCATCAGGCCCTGCGCGTTCTTCGGTGATACGGCCGTAGCATCGAATCTCGATTCGACGGCGATCAACGCAAGCACCAGCTCCGGATCGAGTGAATACTGCGGCGCCCAATGCTGTACGAGCAGTTGGATGTCCTTATTCGCGACTGGCGCAGACCGGGGCGGTGCTAGCGCGGCAATCGCCTCTGTCATGCAGGATGGGAGAGTGCTGCCAACGCCGCGGCTGATGTAGGGCAGAAGTTCCTTCGCCCGCTCGTTGCCGCGCTCGGCGGCCATGTTAACAAGCAGCCCGCCCACACCTTCGTTCGCCATCATTTCGCGTCCGGACGCATGAATCAAACCCAGCTCCAGCAGCGCGTCGACGTTGCCGCGTGCCGCGGCCTTGCAGTACAGCGCATTGGACTTGGCGATGTCCCGGGTCACCTCATCGCCACGTTTGTATTTTTCGGCGAGCGTCAGCATCGAAGGCACGTCACCGCGCTGCGCCGCAGTTTCCAGTGACGCGATGGTCGCGGCTGGCTGGGCCAATGCGCTCGCGCACACAACGGCGAGCGGCAGAATGGCGGCCAACAAAAGCGAGACGAATTTCATCATCGTGATCGCATACCTTTAATGCCGTTCGAATGATAACCGCTTCATCCGAAAACGCTTTCACATGACTACCAAACTGCCTAGGACAACAGAATGAACCGTGAATTCTTACTTCGTCTGCGTCGTAAGGGTGGCGCGACGAGTCGATTTAGATAATCGACAAACGTTCATCCCGAGGATGAACTGACGCCAACCAAGACCGTCTGCCGAATAAACAGTTCCCCAACATCATCGTTTATTTCGTCCGTGCTGCATCCGGAATCGCCGTAACTGCGCCAATCGGCGATTTCAGTTTGCGTTCGGCGAGAACCTGTTGTGCGAACTCCGGCATCACGGCCTCTGAACGGAGCTTCTCGGCGCTGATGCCTTTGATTGAGTAGAGAAACGTCACCGCTTTGTTGATCAATTCACGGCCGTCCGCGTCAATAATGAATGGGAATAGCAAACGCTTGGCGCTGCCGCCTTGATCGTCCGGGTAAGCACCGTACAGCGCCGCCCATAAGTGCTCATCATTCATTCCGCTCGTGTGCTCTTTCACCATTCTCATAACATCGGCAGCGTTGTTGCGATCCGCCATGTAGAGTTGCGCGTCGAGCTCCGCATTGAGCCATCCTTTCACGACGTCCGGTCGTTGCTTGATGAGTTCGGCGCGCATGACGAGAAAGGAGCCGTCCATCTCATTGAAATTCGCGCCTGAGAGAATGCGCCGCGCCAGACCATCTTTCGCGAGCCGCGAGGCTACCGGTTCCCAGATCACCGTCGCATCCAGTTTGCCGGCTCGAAAGCCGCTTGTGACGACCTCGATGTTCTGGTTGAGATACGCAGCCGGCTGAACACTGCCTTTGCGGAAGATGACGTCCGCAAAACGATCGGCACAGCTTCCTTTGGGGATTGCGACCTGCTTGCCGCCCAACCACTTAATCGCCTCGTTCGTGTCTTTGAACCGCGGCGCGTCGTTGCGCGCAAGAAAGACGTTGCACTGGTCGTAGCCAAGCCCAAGCGACGAGACAATGCGCAGGTCCGCGGTTTCAGTCTTCGTTGTAGCGACGATCGCGGGGATATCACCGAGATAACCGATATATTGCTTGCCGGCCAGCATGTTGTTCACGATCACAGCGCCTGCAAGCCCGGTCTGATACTCGACGGTAGACCCAACAGGCAGATACTTCTTCCAGAACTCCTTGCCGTGCAGAACATGCACCGACCACGTCGCTGTGTAGTGCGAAGGGTGACCCACTACCAGCTTGATCGGGTCACCTGGCTTGCCGAATTCGAGATCTGCAGAGAGCGCCAATTGAGCGCAACCCAGAAACAAAGGAACCGCGCCAATCCTAAACAGACCCTTCATCGCGCTGACCATATTAGACTCTCTCTGTTAAAAAACGGCATTGGCCACCATCTGATTCTATTCCGGAAACACGCGACGTAAGGAGAAGCCTGCGGTCTGGCTACGCTACGTTGTCACCATAAGCTTGGTACCTCGGTTATCGGCGGGCTTGCACATACCTGATACCCCGACTAATCTAGATCATCAAGCTGCCGCCGCTGTATTGTTCCAGTGCGCAGCGCTGCATTTCAACGATCACACAGCTCAGGAGATCAGGCGATGAAGACGAATGACGGAATAAGGACGAGCCGGCGCGGATTTTTACTTGCCGTTGGCACGGCAGCAACGGGCGCCGCCATGGGCGTGCTGCCATTTGGCGCGCATGCAGCAGCGGCGGCAGAGGGCGCAGAAAAAATCGGCATCATCGGCTCCGGCCGCATCGGCGGTACGCTGGGCGAACTGTGGCTCAAGTCAGGACATGAAGTCATGTTCTCGTCGCTGGACATCGAACATGACAAGGCATTAGCAGCGCGGCTAGGCGGCAAGGCGCGCGCCGGAACGACAAAAGAGGCGGCGGCGTTCGGCGATGTGGTGTTGGTCGCCGTTCCGTATTCGGCAATGCCGCAGCTCGGCAAAGATCTCGCTGATACACTCAAAGGCAAAACCATCATCGACACGTCCAATCCCATTCTTGCCCGCGACGGCGATATCGCGAAGTGGGCGCGCGAGAAGGGCGCCGGTCTCGCTTCAGCGGAATTGCTGCCGGGCACTCGCATCGTGCGCGCGTTCAATGCAATCGGCTATGCGAAACTGCCCGAGGCATCAAAGCAGCAGCCGCGCATCGGCATGCCGATTGCGGGCGACGATGCAAACGCCATCACAGTGGCGTCGCGCCTCGTGCGCGAGATCGGCTACGAGCCGGTTGTCGTCGGGTCGCTCGCCATGGGCAAGTTTTTGATTCCGGGAACGCCGCTCGCAGGGGAGCATAGGCCGGACGAGCTGAAGCAGATCGCCTCTACATTGAAGTGAGGGTACGCTGCATTTCTGCAGCGGCAATCTACAGCGCTCGTGGCACCGGCGGCAGCACTGATTTCAATGCCGCGCGAGTTTGTGCTGCATCGCTCATGTAAGTCTTTGATGCGGACGATAACCCGCTGCGCATGAAAATGTCTGCGCGCAAGATGATCATTTGTTGGATCGTGGCACTTGCGACGTGTGCGCAGGTCGCGATGGCGCAATCGCCTGACTATCCGACGCGCGCCATTCGTGTGATCGTGCCGTTCGCGGCAGGCGGCGGGTCTGATGTGTACGCCCGCGTTATCGGCCAGCGCCTGCAGGAAGCGCTCGGCCAGTCCGTCGTCGTCGACAATCGCGCCGGTGCCGGCGGCAACATCGGCACTGAACTCGTCGCGAAGAGTCCGCCGGATGGTCATACATTGATGTTTACGACGTCAGCAGTCGCCATCAACGCGACACTTTATCCAAAGCTGGCCGTCGACGTACGCAAGGATCTCATCGCAATCACGCAGCCCGGATCGACCTCGAGCGTGCTCACCGTTCATCCTTCGGTGCCTGCGCGCAGCGTGCAGGAAGTTGTAGCGCTTGCAAAACGCACCAGGGGAGGACTCAACTTCGCATCGAACGGTTCAGGAACATCAAGTCATCTCGCCGGCATCATGTTCAGCCATTTCGCGCATGCGCCGCTCACGCACATTCCGTATAAAGGCGCCGCGCCTGCGCTCAATGCGCTGATCAGCGGCGAAGTGGAGGTGGCGTTTCCCGGCGTCAACAGTGTGGGACCGATGTTGCGTGCAGGAAAAGTTCGCGCGCTCGCCGTCTCGACGTCGCACAGGTCAGCGGCGATGCCCGATCTGCCGACGCTCGATTCGATTTATCCGGGTATCGACATCGATCAATGGTTTCTGCTGTTTGCGCCCGCAGGAACCTCCGGTGCCATCATTGCACGGCTGAATAGCGAAACCGTAAAGATTTTGCAGCATCCGGAGGTTAAACCTTTCATGGCGCGTGAAGGTATAGATCCGGTCGGCAGCTCGCCTTCGGAAGCAGCCGCTTTCTTCGAGCGCGAAATTATCAAGTTCGCGAACGTCGTAAAGATCGCGGGCGTCAAGGCAGAGTAGATTGCTTACAGTGCGCCTGGGCAACCTTCCCCGCGCTACACGCGAGGGCGGGAGTCGCTAGTCGTCTATTTCTGCTCGGCGGGAGTGGAAGTGGCAGGGCCGATGCCGTGAATCATGAGTATCGCGTCGCCTTGCTTCGCCCCGTCATAATGGATGCCTTTGCCTGTGTGCAGCACGTACGTTCCTGCCGGCATGGGTACCGTGCTGTCCGGATCGAACTTCGGGCCGCTGCCGACCCACCAGGTGCCGGACATCACGACAATGTAGCGGTCGTTCGGATGGAAGTGCGGCCGGCTCATGTTGCCGGCTTTCCATTTGACGAAGTAAGCGTATGGACCGGGCTTGGCCAGATCGCCATAGATCATCGCGTTCGCAGCGGTGCCAGCTGGATTATCCACCCACTTGATTTTATCGAGCGGTGTGTACGATACCGCTGACGGATCGAGTTCCGCAGCGGAAACCGACAGTGTTATCAGCGCGCTTAGCAGAAGCAGTCTTGCGAATGTCGTGCTCATTTTTCCCCCCCGATGGGCGAGTCAAGTATGCCGCGCTTTTGTCAGCAGCGCATGCCATCGTAATCATACGCCGCAAAAAGTCGCAAAGGCGGAAATCCTGCATAGCCGGTTTCACCTGGCGTGATGACCTTTGATAAGATGGCTGCAGCGCACATAAAAAAGTAACACACGCTGAAAACTAATACGCGCTGCGAGGAACGATGATGGTCTATGGCGTCCTGCTGTTCATGTCCGGCGTGCTCGCCGCAGTTACGGCTACAGCACAGAGTGCACTACCGTATCCGAGTAAATCCATTCGCATGATTGCACCCTATCCGCCGGGCGGCACAAGCGACGTCGTTGCTCGCATCGTCGCTCAGAAGCTGACCGATACGCTGGGGCGCCAGGTCGTCGTAGACAATCGAGCGGGTGCGACCGGCAATATCGGTCACGAGATCGCCGCCAAGGCGCCACCCGACGGCTACACGCTGTTACTCACGAGCGGTGCGGCGATGGTGACGAACCGATTTCTGTTCAAGCATCTCGGGTTCGATCCTTTCAATGACTTCGCCCCGATTTCACTCGTGGCGACCGCAGCCCCCATGTTGGTGGTAAATCCCTCAGTACCTGCGCGCAATGTGTCAGAGCTTGTTGCGCTCGCCAAGTCCAAGCCTGATCAACTAACGTTTGGATCGGGTGGCGTTGGAACAACTTCGCACATCGTCGGCGAAGTATTTAAATCGGTCACCGGCGTCAGGATTGTGCACGTGCCGTACAAAGGCGGTGTACTCGCAGTGACTGATCTGGTGGGCGGCCAGATCACGATGTCGTTCGCCGACATGGTGCCGTCGGTGCCGCAGGTGAAAGCCGGGCGGTTGCGCGCCTTGGCGGTGAGCAGCGAACAGCGCTCGCCCGCACTGCCTGACGTGCCAACGATGCCGGAAGCCGGCGTCGATGCTGTCTTTCCAGGTCAATGGTGGGCAATTATCGCGCCGCGCGGCACGCCGGCCGCAATCATCAAGCGCATCAACAGCGACACCGCGACTTTCATGAAGATGCCGGACGTGCGCGAGAGACTTGAGAGCATGGGCACGTTTCCCCAGCACTCGACACCTGAGCGAGTCACTGAAACGATGAAGCGCGGCACCGAACAGATGAGCAAAGTCGTAAAGGCGGCAGGAATACAAGCGGAGTAAGCGGACTACTGCAGCCTTACATCCATCCGGGTAGCAATGCCGATGAAGCGCACCTTCGCAGTTGCAATTTGTGTTGTCACTCTCGCGTTGTCAACCGTGGTATTTGCGCAAACCAAACCTGCGGCGCCGCGCAATCTACAGATTTACTGGATCGATACCGAAGGCGGCGCAGCGACGCTGATGATTTCACCGTCTGGAGAATCGATGCTCGTCGATACGGGATATCCGGACGGTGATCGCGATGCTTCGCGCATCGTTGCCGCCGCGCAAGACGCCGGGCTCACGAAAATTGATCATGTGCTAATCAGCCATTATCATCGTGATCACGTCGGTGGTTTGGCGGCACTCGACAAAATGATGCTGCTCGGCAGATTCTACGGTCCCAATGACACGATTGAGGAAGCGAATAAGCAATGGCACGCCAGCTACAAGGCGGCGTCGGCGGGGAAGCGCACCATCGTGAAATCCGGCGATAGAGTGCCGATTAAAGGATTGCGGGTTCTCGTCGTGTCCGCAGATGAGAAAGTGCTTGCGAGACCCGTTAACCGTGGCGGGCCTAATCCGCTCTGTGCGAATACTCCGCAGATGTCGGCGGCCGCTTTTGAGAATCAGCGCATGGTGGGAATACTCGCCAGCTACGGCAGGTTCACTTTTCTCAATGTGCTCGATCTGGACTGGCAGAAAGAACTCGAGCTCGTTTGCCCGATAAACAAGCTCGGCAAGGTCACGCTATATCAGACCAGCCGTCATGGATCGCTCGACGGCGCAGGCGCTCCGGCATTTCTCGGTGCCATCTCGCCACAAATCGTCGTCGTCAATAACGGGTCTAAGAAGGGATTAGGCCAGGTCGACAAGCGCATTCAGCCCATCGAGATCGCGGGCCAGCCGTCAGTGCCTTACGAAAAAAATTCTTACCTGCGATTGGCTGCCCTTCAGGGACTCGAAGGTATCTGGCAGGGACACTTGTCGCTGCTCGACAAGGAAGCGGGCCACAATACGTCCGAAGACATGATTGCAAATCTCGAAGACAGCGCCGACTGCAAAGGAAATTGGATCAAGGCGTCCGTCACGCACAATGGCAAGATCACCGTCACCAACGGTCGCAACGGGTTCAGCAAGAGTTATGTCGCACGGGAATCGAAATCGCGGTAATCGATCGCCGTGCGACTGAGCCAACGCGCGGACAAAGCTCGTCGCCCACGCGCATGCGCGCCATCACTCTAAGCCCGTTCCATGCCATGCGCTTTCATGCTGCGGAGAGCATCGGGCGTCGTCAGGAAATCAACGAAGGCCCGGGCCGCCTTTCGCTGCGTGGCGTCGGTGAAGATCGCCGCGGTTAGCGTGATGTAACGGTGCAAGTCGCCGGGCAGCGGACCCACGAGCTCGATGCCCGACACCGCCATTAACTCCGGTATTTGTTGTATCGCGACTTCGGCTTCACCGGTCATAACGAGTTCGCCGATAAGACCGGCAGGACGGGTTTTCGCTTTTCGTTGTATCTCGCTGGTGATTCCAAGCCGCTCGATCACTTCGGTGAAGTAGACACCGCTTGCGCCTTCCGTGGTGTACGCGACACTCTCAGCCGCCAGCAAAACGCGCTTGAATGCTTCGATGGAACCGATGTCAGGGCGGGACGCGCCTGCACGCACAGCCATGCCAATGCCGCTGCGCGCGAGATCAGTGCAGCTCGCTGGCTCGACGACGCCCAAATCGGTAAGCTGTTTGATTGCTGAACCGGCGAGGACTGCAACGTCCGCACTTTCGCCATTGCGGACACGACGCAAAATGAGATTCGCTGCATCGTAGCTTACAGCGACTTGGTAGCCGCTCGCCTGCGCAAAGCCAGGAACGAGACTTTCGAGCACCTCGCGCATGCTGCTCGAAGCAAATACCGTGATCGCCGTGCGTGCTATTACGTTCCTCTCAGAATTGATAATCCCGCCGGCACTTTCAGCGGAAGACACGATGCAACGCATGACCGCAGCCCGAAGCCGCTCCTGCCGCGTGCCGCATAACCCGGCTACTCGACGCGGACAAATCTAATGATCGTTCCGGCCGGCTTCTGTATGAGCTCGAGCGCATTGCCGTTGATACTGTATTCGAACTGATTACCCGGACCAGCCATGGCAAATGCGCTCTTTGCGACGTAGGATTTCGTTGCGAGCGTATTCGCCGTCGCCGTATAAGTGCCGGCATTCAGATACAGCGCGTCGAAGACCGCTATCTTTTGCGCGTCGGTTGCCTTGTCATTTGACGGGTAATCGGGCAAAGGCTTGCTGCCATTGATGCGCGCGAAACTGTAATACTGCTTCGCGAATATCAGCAGGCCGGGCTGCGGGCTGGCTATCGGCGGCCGGTTCGGCTCCGCGATTTCCGTGACCTTCCACGCGCCGATAAGTGAGGTCGAGGCTGTCGGCGACTGAGCTTGAGCGCTCAGGATGTGACTGCACAGAACAAACAGCGCTAGCTGGAATGTGCGCACGGAAATCTCCTCTTTTGTTTACATTTGACAATGCCGCAAATTTGCGTCGCCACGTTATTGAAGTCCTGCAGCGGGCTCCATGCCTTTCGCTTTGATGACACGTGCAGCAGTCGGCGTTAACAGAAACTTGATGAGTGCTTCCGCAGCTTGCGCCTCTTTTGCCGACGAGCATACGCCAGCGGAAAACATGGTGCGGAACTGGACTTCCGGCGGAAGTGCGACTACCACCAAGCCCGGCGTCGCAAGCAACTCAGACATTTGCTGCACGGCCATCTCGGCCTCGCCTTTCACAACGAGCTCGCCGGTTGAACCGCCCGCGGGAATTTTTGCCTTCGCCTTGACTTGATCGGCGATGCCGAGTTTTTCTATGAGTCCCGCAAAATAGGCGCCGCTTTGGCCGCTGCTCGTGTAAGCAATCGATCTCGCACTGAGCAGCACGCGCTTCAATTCTTCGCTGTTTCGGATGTCGGGTTTCGGTGTCCCCGCACACACTGCAACGCCGACACCGGAACTTGCTAGCGCGACGTTGCTGCCGCGCACGATGCTGCCCTGTTTCGCCAAAGCATCAATCAATGCCGGCGTCAGGATAGCAAGGTCAGCGCTTTCGCCGTTTCTGATCCGTTCGGCCATTAGATTGGAGGTCTCGTACGCGATAGAAACGGTGTGTCCCGTCGCGCTTTTGAATTCTGGAAGGATCTGCTCCATGACGGATCGCACCGCCATAGTGGACAATACCTTGATTTCAGCGCCGCCCGCTGCCGTGCAATGCGCGAGCAAGAGAAGCAGGCATCGAATAATCCATAGCTTCCCTAATGATGTTTTCATTGTGTTTTTCCCTTAATGGCGAAGATATCATGTAACAACGTATGGCGAACGAAGCGTCAGTGCGGAACCGTTTGGACATAGCGGCACTCCAAGCGTAGAGTGCTTCTAGCCGCCCATGCAGGTGTCCATGCGTACCAACATACAATTGACGTTTCTTCTGGCTGCCGTCCTCGCGACGGCACCTGCATCTGCCGCCCTTTATAAATGGGTAGACGAGGGCGGCGTCACCAATTATTCAAACGAGCGCCCGGCAGACCCGAAGGCGCGACAAAAGATGGGACGTATCGAGAATCGGATGTCGAGCTACACGCCGGATCAGCGCACGTTGAAAGCAACCGAAATCATGCGTAACCGGCTCAATCAGACGTTGGGTACCCGGCCGGCGGAGCCGCCGCCGGTGGCGTATGAAATGCCGCCGCAATCAGCGTATGACCAGTGCATCGCGTCAGGACAACTCGGTTGCGACACGCTTGCCAATAGTTATTACGCAGCTTATTACCCGGGTTACTATCCCCGCGGACTCGCAACGCGGACCGGGCTCGGCCAACAGAATCGTTTCGGCCAACAGAATCGTTTCGACCACGGATCGAAGCTGCATCCGTTTCACACGCCTCCGGCCTACCTTAGCCGCAGGGTTCCACGCTAGTCCGATTCAACGCGAGCGCTCTGCCATTCACGGCACGATGGTCGTGAAAAGATAGACTGCGCAGATGACGAGATGGACCGCGCCTTGCAATACGGTCGTGCGTCCTGTTCCCAGTGAAAGCGTGGCGACAAGAAGCGAGAGCAGCAGCAATACGCTCGATTTGATATCGAGTCCGAGCGTCAGCGTCCATCCCGTGACGAGAGACACCACCGCAACTGCCGGGATCGTGAGGCCTATGCTCGCCAGCGCGGAGCCGAGAGCGAGATTCATGCTCATCTGAAGTTGATTCGCATGGGCGGCTCTCACCGCCGCATAGGCTTCAGGCATGAGTACAATCGCGGCGATGATAATGCCGACCAGCGCCGGGGGCGCGCCAATCGCATCGACCGCTGCCTCCATCGTCGGCGCGAGCGCTTTCCCAAGCAGGACGACCGCGCCGAGACAAGCGATTAACAGCACAGCGCTCACGAGCGCCGCCCTTGCGGTAGGCGGTGCCGCATGCGTTTCTGCATCGCTGCGGTCGTCGGCCGATAAGAAATAATCGCGGTGGCGAACGGTCTGCACAAGCACGAACAGCCCGTAGAGGACGAGCGAGACGATGGCAATGAATGCGAGCTGGCTCCGACTGTAGAACGGACCTACAGTAGTGAGCGTATAGTTGGGCAGGATGAGCGTGAGAACGGCAATCGCAGCGAGCGTCGTGAGCGAGGCGCTCACCCCGTGCAGTCCAAACACCTGTTCTTTGTGGCGGCTGCCGCCGACCAGCAGGCACAATCCCACTATGCCGTTAAGAATCAGCATCACTGCAGCGAACACGGTGTCGCGTGCGAGCGCAGTCGTCGTCGGGCCGCCGGCGATCATGAGTGAAACGATCAGCGCAACTTCTATCACGGTAATGGCAACCGCAAGCAGGAACGTTCCAAACGGTTCGCCGACGCGATGCGCCACGACTTCCGCATGATGGACAGCCGCTAGCACGCAAGCAAACAAGCCAATCGCAAGAACAATTGCGTACGTTGGGCCCTTAGAGACGAGTGTCCCGGCGAGCACAAGCCAGCCGGCTGCCGGCGCGGCGATAGACCACAGCGCCAGCGGGGCCGGCGCTTTCATCTGCGCTTATTCACAATCACGGCGACGCAATACGCCATGGGTTCGCGTAAGCTTCTTCACAGGCCTGCCGGCCGGCGCGTGTGCCATTCGGTTGCATTCTCATAAGCCCACGCGATGCGCAACACGCGCGCTTCCTGATAGCCGCGTGCTGCAATCTGCATCGAGATCGGCAGTCCGCCGGCACTGTAGCCGCACGGAATCGCAACTGCGCATAAGTCGAGAAGATTGATCGGGCGCGTCAGCCGGCTCATGGGCGCCTTGCCCTGGTCGATGGCTGTAAGGGGAGGCGCAGGGAGCGGCGATGTCGGCAGCAATAAGCCATCGAAGTCGCGCAGCAGTACGTCAATGGCCTGCCGCAGGTTCTTGCGCTCGCCCATAATTTTTACGTAATCGGCAGCGCTCATATTCTTTGCCCACCGGATGCGATCCGCGACATCGGCATCGAACGGCAGGTCAGTGCGGTCGATCCACTCGCGGTGCAACGCGTAACCCTCGGCCGCAATAATTTTGCCGACAATCACCGCCATTGAGTCGAACGATACCGGCAGCTTCAGTGTGTCGATGCGTGCGCCAAGTCCGCGCAGCACATCAAGCGCGGCCGTAAACTCGTGCGTCACTTCCGAATCGATTTCGCCGAGTTCTTCGTCCGCGAGTACGGCGAGGCGGAGTCCGGCAATACCGCTCTTGAGTCCACTCAACACATCCGACGGCGGATGCGCGTAAGTCTGCGCGTCGCGGTAATCAGGGCCGTGCATCGCCATGAACAGCAACGCGGCATCTTCCACATCGCGCGTCATGGGGCCTAGGGTGTCGAGGGTGTCGCTCAACATGAGAACGCCGTAATTGCTCACGCGTCCGATGGTCGTCTTCAAGCCAACGATGCCGCAGAGACTTGCAGGCGCACGTACTGAGCCGCCGGTATCGCTGCCGATCGCAGCCGGAGCAAGGGCTGCGCCGACGGCAACGCCTGAGCCGCTGCTCGATCCCGCCGGCGCGCGCTGCACGTCTAGATCCCAGGGATTCCACGGCGTGCCCATCGTCCGGTTCGTGCCCCAACTGCCGAACGCAAACTCCACCAGATGTGTCTTGCCCAACGGGATCATGCCGGCGGCTGTGAGTTTTTCAACTGCAGTGGAAGTGACGCGCGAGACGCGATCGTGCCAGAACATCGAGCCGGCGGTGGTGCGTCGGCCCTCGATTTCGAGCAGGTCTTTCAATGCGATTGGTATACCTTGCAGCGGCCCGCGATATTGACGCGCCTTGAACGCAGCGTCGGCGACATGGGCGGCCGCACGTGCTTCGTCTGCGTAGACTTCGATAAACGCGTGCAGTTTTTTATCATTGCGGTGAATCCGTTCGAGATAACACTCGATCAGCGCACTCGCGCTCAGTGTTCCGTTGCGTAGACGTTCGGCCAACTCGTGAATCGGCGTGAAAGCGAGGGCGCTGCTTTCACTGGTATTCGATGGTGCTGCTGATTTGGTGTCAGGCAAGGGTTGCTCTTTTCTCGATTCGTAACTTGCGACAGGGACGGAAGACGATACTTATGGGGTTCAACACCGGCTTGCAAACGTTGTGACGTAATCAAATCGCCTTGTACAAAGCATGCTTGCGATTAAAAGTGTGCGGCCTGATCTTCGGCTTCCAGTCACCGGTGTCCGATGCCTTTACCCACGCAGGACCCTGCGGCACATCCGCAGAAGCGACGCGGTATAAAGTCGCATACTTGGGTACACCGTCCGCCGGCTTATCCAGCACGTAGCGCTTGACCTCGAGCACGCCGGGTACTTTGCTGATCTCCGGTATGTGCTGTGTATCGTAGATGCGATTGAAATCCGCTTCGAGCGCCGGCGGTACATCCATCTGTACAAGATACAAATATTCACTCATCGATCGGGCCTTGTGATTTTTGTAAACGGGAAAGTGCCATACATGCTCCCAATGTTCGCGGGTGCGCCCACTGATATGCACGACGATATACGAGCGATTGTATCCATGCGGTTAACATGAGTCGAGCAGCGCCAGCGGAACCACCGGTGCTCCGTGGGCCAAGCGAATTCATCGCGTAATATTCCATAGCGACGGTGGCTGCGGGTTCTGCCGACGCGGTACGCCGTTTGAGCAGCATCACAAGGCCAGCATGAGGAAAAAACTCCAGGTCGTGAGCTTGTAGATGTCGAGCATTGCATCCATTTCCGCCTGCTGTCCGATGTCCTGCTCGATGAGGCGCGTGGCATGAGCACCCAGCTGATCTGACTTGTCGCGCCCAGTTGTCTCTGCATGTGTGGCGGGGCGGCGTTGACAATCGTCGTATCGAGAACCTGACTCAGCGTCGCGGACATCACCGCCGTCGTAATAAGCAGGCGCTCGTTGTTAGCGGGGAGCGCTTCCATCACCGGGCGTTACCGCTTACGGTGTATCGGTCCGGACCGCCGCGAGTATGCTGCATGTGGTGAGATCGAGCAGCGTCTGCTCGTCGGAATCGCTCCACCAGCGGGCGAGCCGGCTGCGCCGGCGGTGGCCGACAACGATCAAGTCTGCGCCTATGCGCCGTGCGGTTTCCGGGATGTGCTTGATCGGATTGCCATAGACGAGGTAGCCGTGCGCGCTCAAGCCACGTTCCTCGAGCCAGGCGACACCTTCTTTGAGTATCGTATCGGCGCGATCCTGATCGCATTGCACGAGCGCCTCAGTATTACCTTCGGGCGTCGCTGTCTCCAGCATGCTGCGGCATATCGCGAGCAGATGCGTCTCCGCTTTCATGCAAAGCGCAACATCCGCGCCTTGGCGCAAGGCGTTGCGTCCCTCTACGGTACCGTCGTAACAGAGCAGAATTTTCGAATACATCGCGGTCGACTAAGGCAAGCGAACCCTGACGGTCGCAGTGGTGCCGACGCGCAGCGGCCGCGCAGGATCGGAATCCGTGACGCGAGTGCGCGCAGGCATGCGCTGTGTCATATCGAGTTGCGCCTGTGCCTTGGCAAGCGCCACCTCGAAAGGCCGCGGATCGATATCGAACAGTGGATCTTCAGCACGCACGCTCTGATTATCGCGCATCTAGAGTCTTGTTACAGGTCCTGTAACTGCGCCGGGGGTTTTCAACCGTGTTCACGTTCAAGCAGGCATCGTCCGTATTCGCGTAGAGCTGGCCTTGACGCCAGTAATAGAATCCGGCGTCCAATGCGATTGCTGCCGACCACAGCAAATGCAATCCAGCGGATCAATTTGCGATGGACGATTCTATGCGGAGTGGCCATCAACGTCCGCTTTGAGTTATTGGCGAGCTGCGCACAAGCATTAGGTCAGTTCACACACGAGGCGATTGCAAGGTTTGTGGCCACGCTATCAGCGCGACCACAATTGCGTCGTATTACGTATAAGATGGTCTGCTTGGACATCGCGTATGATGGTTTCGTTGCCACTTCGGCTGCACCGCGTCACTGTGGTCATCACGTTCAGATACGTTTGTCATGTGTGCGGCGATTCCCTACATCCGGCTATCGTCTGCACCGACGAAAAGCCGCACATTGCAAATCGCTGTATCTTCATTGCCAATAGGATTTAATATTTAGCTGCTATGCGAACGCCGCCGCTCATTCGGACACTGACGCTCAGCTATGACAGCTAATCCAACAACGGACGGCGTGAGTAAGCCGCTCGATGCGACGCTCGATCGTATTCAGCGAGTACGCGCGAGCCTGCTCGAACTTCATCGCGTCCTGATTGGTTCGGAGCGTATCGAGTATGAGCGCCTGCACGGACGCGTGGAATCAAGTGGTCAGCTGCTGCAGCTCGTAGCGAACGATGCATGGTTTGCATGGCTGCATCCGATGTCGGAGGCAATCGTCCGGCTCGATGAATTTCTGGACCAGGACGACCCGCTGCAGGCGAAGGACGCGGACGAGGTGATCGAGCAAATCCGCGCAATGACGGTTGATGCAAACGGCGGCGACGATTACGCCAACCGTTATCAGGCCGCGGTGCAGCGCGATCCCGACGTCGTCATCCAACATGTACGATTAACGAAGGCGCTCTCATGAGTATGACCAACGTAAAGCCGGTCACACCGCTAAAGCCGCATACGCGCGACCTCGGCGGCTTTCAGGTGAGCCGCGTACTGCCGGGCCATCCGCTGCAGATGGTCGGCCCATTCATATTCTTCGATCACATGGGGCCAGCCGTGTTTGCGCCGGGGCAGGGTGTGGACGTGCGTCCGCATCCTCACATCGGCTTGGCAACGGTGACGTACCTGTTCGAAGGCGCGATCATGCATCGCGACAGTCTCGGCTCGGTACAACGGATAGAGCCGGGCGCCGTGAACTGGATGACCGCGGGCGATGGCATTGTGCATTCCGAGCGCACCCCGGTCGAAGAACGCACAAGTGGTCAACGCGTGCACGGCATACAGTCTTGGGTCGCGCTGCCAAAAAAGCATGAGCACGTAGCGCCATCATTCAATCACCAGCCCAAAACGGCGCTGCCCGAATTCACATTGCCGGGCGTTAAGCTGCGTGTAATCGTCGGCAGCGCATTCGGCAAGCAAGCGCCTACGCCGACGTTTTCGCCGATCCTCTATGTGGCGGTTGAGATGGAGGCGCAGAGCCGCTTCGATCTGCCCGCCGAGCATCAAGAGCGCGGCGTGTATGTTGTCGACGGTGATGTCGTGGTGCATGGCACACCGGTGCCCGCCAAGCAACTGGCGGTGTTACCCGAAGGTGAGGTGGCCATAATCGAAGCGTCGTCGCCGGCGCAGATCATGCTCATCGGCGGCGACAAGATCGACGGCGAGCGATTCATATGGTGGAATTTCGTGGCCAGCTCGCGTGAACTCATCGAAGAGGGCAAACGTCGGTGGCGCGAAGGCCGCTTTGGCAGCGTTCCAGGGGAAACAGAATTTATTCCGCTGCCCGATACGCATTGAACCAATCGTTGACGCATTGAACGGACGCTAAACCATGGCTACCTACGAGTATCCCAGCAGCGGCGGCGGCCCACTGACGCCGGCCGACTCGTCACTGATTACGATCACGCATGTGATCTATGCGCTGCATACGCTGAGCATCATCATCGGCATTACAAGTGCGGCTACGATCGTTGGCGCTTTCATCTTCGGCCTGCCGTCGATCATCGCCGTGATCATCAACTACGTGAAGCGCAGCGATGTGCGAGGCACATTTCTAGATTCGCACTTCAGTTGGCAGATCCGCACGTTCTGGTATGCCGCCTTGTGGGCGTCGGTCGGCATTGTTCTGTGGGTACTGCTCGCGATCGTGTTGATCGGGTTTCTGATCGGACCCGCCATCCTGATGCTGACCGCGCTATGGCTGATCTATCGCATCATCCGCGGCTGGCTTGCGCTGCGCGACAGGCGGCCGGTCGGAGGCTAGCCGGACACTCGCGCCGGTGGGTTAGCGATTGCCATGGCAGCCAGCACCGAACACGAGATTCTCAATGTAGACGGGCGCGAGATTCCGATTTCGAATCCGTCCAAGGTGCTGTTTCCGGACGCCGGATATACGAAACTCGATCTGGCTCGTTATTACCTCGCCGTCGCCCCGGGCGCACTTCGCGCAGCCGGCGGACGCCCGAACATGCTGGTGCGCTATCCGAACGGCATCAAGGGTGAATTTTTCTTCCAGAAGCGCGCCCCGGCATCGCGTCCGCCGTGGATCGACGTAGTGTCATTACAGTTTCCATCCGGACGCACTGCCGAAGAGGTGGTGCCAAGAGATGCTGCTGCCCTGCTATGGATGGCGAATCTCGCCTGCCTCGAACTGCATCCGCACCCCGTGCGCGCTGACGATCTCGACCATCCTGATGAGCTGCGTGTGGATCTCGATCCGGTGCCCGGTGTCGAATGGCCGCAGATACGAGAGGTCGGCCACGTCGTCAAGGCAGTGCTCGAGGAACACGGCTTGACCGGTTGGCCGAAGACATCCGGTTCGCGTGGCATGCATATCTATGTGCGCATCGAGCGGCGCTGGACGTTCGACCAGGTGCGGCGTGCGGCGCTTGCTTTGGCCCGCGACGTCGAGCGCCGGGCGCCGGCCATCGCAAGCAGCAAGTGGTGGAAGGAAGAGCGGCGCGGCGTGTTCATCGACTACAACCAGAATGCGAAGGATCGTACGGTTGCCGCCGCCTACTCGGTGCGGCCCAATGCGCGGGCGCAGGTGTCTGCACCGCTGAACTGGGACGAAGTCGATAGCTGCGAGCCGGCCGACTTTACCCTTGCGACAATGCCAAAGCGATTTTCCGAAATTGGCGATCGTCACGCCAATATGGACAGCGACGCCGGTTCGCTTGATGGATTGCTCGAGCTTTCGGCGCAACATGAACGCGATGGCCAGGGCGACGCGCCGTGGCCGCCCCAATACAAGAAAGCTGCCGGCGAGCCGCCGCGCGTGCAGCCTTCCCGGCGCCGTGCAAGCGCCCATGCGCTGATCGAGATTGGCCGGGCGCAGCGGAAGGAGGACGCGCTTGCGGGCCTCGAGCGCTGGCGTGAACGGCATTCGAAAGCGGCTGCGCATCTGCAGCCTGCAGATGTCCTTGTCGATGCCATGCGCGGCCGGTTTACGACGTGGACGCGCGTGCGTGTGAATCTGGAACACGTGCCGCCGAAGCTGCGGCCTCGTCAGGAGGCGCTCGATCCGGACGACGAGCCGCAGATGTCAGGTCCTGCTAACGCGGCGGACGGCCCGCGCCGAAAACCTTCTTCAACTCGTAAGCGGTCGTGACTTCGAGCTGATCGTAGCGGCAGTCCGCCGGCGGTTTGTCGGGCCGCCAGCGCAGAAAAATCGCAGCATGACGGAAGCGATCGCCCTGCAGGTGATCGTATTTGACCTCGCAGACGCGCTCGATGCGCAGCGGCTCCCACGATAAATCTTTGCCGCCGCTCCATCGGCTCTGCGCTCCGGGCATGCGCTGCGTGTCATTGTCGGCGGCTTGCGCCCACTCACGCCATGGATGATCTGTGAACGCGTCTTTACGCAGCGGCGCAAGCTCACCGACGAGCTGTTTGCGCATCGCCATCGTAAACGAGGAGGTCACGCCGACATGGTGAAGCACGCCATGTTTATCGTAGAGGCCGAGCAGCAACGAGCCGACGGCATCCTTGCCGCTCTTGTGCCAGCGAAACCCTGCGACGACACACTCGGCGGTGCGCGCATGCTTCACCTTCATCATCGCGCGTTTACCCGGTTGATAGACACTACCCGCCGGCTTGGCAATAACGCCATCTAGACCGGCGCCCTCGAAGCGGGTGAGCCAATCGACTGCAAGTGCGTGGTCGCGTGTCATCGGAGTGAGATAGATCGGCGGCTCAACCTCGCTGATGAGTGCTTCCAACTCGGCGCGCCGCGCTGACTGCGGCGACAACATGAGATTGCGACTATTAGCCGCCAGCAAATCAAAGGCGACAAATGATGCCGGTGATTCCTCCGCCAGCTTCGCGACGCGCGACGCCGCAGGATGCAGGCGTAATTGCAGCGCGTCGAAGTCGAGTCCTGCCGGCGTTGTGATCACAATTTCACCGTCGACTACGCAGCCCTTCGGCAACTGCTC
>Ga0207691_10000148_pt1 | contig 64859 bp, 62 predicted proteins | sample KBSM13metaG_FD_184327 | JGI IMG/M metagenome (GOLD analysis project Ga0207691, IMG submission 184327) | Miscanthus rhizosphere microbial communities from Kellogg Biological Station, Michigan, USA - KBS M1-3 metaG (SPAdes) (version 2) | ecosystem: Host-associated > Plants > Roots > Rhizosphere >...
CGGCGCTCGGCCGGCGCGATGGGCCTCGTCGTGCCGCAGCAGCTGATGGTTCGCGCCGATCGGATGATCGACTAGGCGGCGCTGCCTTCGGCCGGCTCGCCCAGGTTCTGCATCAAGCGATTCGCCCAACCGAAGATCGCGACCGCGTGCAGCAGGTCGATGATCTCCTCGTCGCTCATCCCGACGGCACGCAGCGGCGCGATGTCCTGGGCGCTCAGGCGATCGGGCCGCTCCGTCACCGCGATCGCGAACTGCGCGATCGCCTTCTCGCGCTCGGTCGTGCCCGCCGTGCGCGGGTCGTCGAACACCTGCTCGACGGTGTCGCTGCGCTTCGCAAGCTGCTCGAAGCGCTGCGCATGCACCGACGTGCAGTACACACAGCCGTTCGTCACCGAGACCACCATCGCGCCGAGCTCGCGTTCAGCGCGCGGCAGGCCGCCGGGCGCGTACATGATCGCGTTGTAGGCGGCCGATCGGTGCCGCAGCATCAGCGGCTGGTGCGCGAGCGTCAGGTAGTACGGCGACGTGCGCGACTGCGGATGGCTCTCGTCGAGCACCTCGAGCTGCAGCGGACTCGCCTCGGCCGGCTTCACCGGCTCGAGCCACGACTGCCATTCGAGCGTCTCGTCGGTGAAGCCGTTGCGGCGGATCATCGCGTGCCCTCCTGGCCAGCGCGCATCGCCTTCAGACCGGCGACCACGCGCAGCTGATACGACAGGAACGCGACGAGCTGCGCGAGCGCGACGATCGCGGCATCGCCGAGCCCGGCGCGCTTGAGCGCATCGATCGCGGCGCGGTCGCCAAGGCGCGGGTCGGTGGTGAGCTTCGCCGCGAACGCCAGCATCGCGGGCAGCGCCGGCGACGATGGCTCGGCGCAGTCGGGCGCGTCGGCAAGTCTGTCGGCGTAGTGCTGTTCGAGGCTGGGGGCGCCGGCGAGCGTGCACACGTGTGCGGCAACGCGCAGGCGGTCGGCCGGCGAGAGGCCGTCGACCGGCTGCAGCAGCAGCGCGTCGTGGCTGGCCTGGCTCGCCTCGACGACCTTGGCGCGCACCCGTCGCGCGCCGTGCAGCGCATCGCCGGGTAGCAGGCCGGCGGCATGGTCGATGACGTCGATGGTGTCGAGGGCGGTGGGCATGGCGTTGGCGTCAGGGTTGAAGTGTGGGTGTCGAGGTCGAAAGGTGCCGCACGTCTTCAGCTTGCGCCGTCGGTGCACCGGTGTCAGGATAAGTCCGCACCGCGCGACTATGCGGGAAGCCCTGGCGCAGGACTCGGCGACGGCCCCGGTCCTGCCCGACAAGTGGGAGTAGGCCGTTGCCTCTCGATTCAGGAGTGATCGCCATGTCGCTGCTCCATCGCATCCACCGTTCGCATCCGCGCCGCCTGGCGCTCGCCCTGGCGGCTGCCGGCTTGCTGCTCGCCGGCCTCACGTTCGTCGATCGCCGAGGCGTCGGCGGCACCGCGGTTTCGATCGCCGATCCGACTTTCGATCCGCTGCTCGATGGCGCTGCCGCGTCGGTCTGCGGGCCGATCGGCGGTGCGGCATTGAAGGTGCCGGCCGCATGGCTCCACGCCGTCGCGACCGTGACGAAGACCGAGACCGCACCGTTTCAGCCGCAGCCGATGAAGGCCGCCGGCGGCGACGTGCCGCTGTACACCGGCCTCGGCTCGCTCGCCTTTCCGATCACGACGCGCAACGCTCAGGCGCAGGCCTATTTCAACCAGGGGATGCGGCTCTCGTTCGCGTTCAACCACGCCGAGGCGCAGCGCGCGTTTCACGTCGCGCAGAAGGCTGATCCGAACTGCGCCGCGTGCTTCTGGGGCGAGGCGCTGATCCTCGGCCCGAACATCAACGTGCCGATGATGCCGGAGGCCAATGCGCCGGCGGTCGCCGCGCTCGAGAAGGCGGTCGCGCTGAAGGATCGCGCCGGGCCGAAAGAGCGGGCGTTGATCGAAGCGCTGCAGCAGCGCTACTCGGCCGATCCGAAGGCCGAGCGGCCGGCGCTCGACGCGGCGTATGCCGATGCGATGCAGAAGGTCGTCGCGCGCTATCCGGCCGACGACACGATCCGCACGCTGTACGCCGAAGCCGCGATGGACACGCAGCCGTGGGACTACTGGGAGCCCGGCGGCGCCAAGCCGAAGGGCCGCGGCGCCGAGATCGTCTCGAACCTCGAGACGGTCCTCAAGCGCAACCCGAAGCACGCCGGCGCGATCCACCTCTACATCCATGCGGTCGAGGCGTCGAACACGCCGGAGCGCGGGCTGGCGCCGGCCGAGCGGCTCGGCGCGCTGATGCCGGCAGCCGGCCACGTGGTGCACATGCCGGCGCACATCTACTACCGCGTCGGCCAGTACCGTCGCTCGCTCGACACCAACAAGCTGGCGGTGAAGGTCGACGAGCGGTACTTCGAGCGCTCGCCGTCCGACCCGATGTACCGGAGCGCCTACTACCCGCACAACATTCACTTCGTGATGGTGTCGGCGCAGATGGGCGGCGACGGCGCGACCGCGATCGATGCGGCGAAGAAGCTCGATGCGGCGGTGCCGGCCGAGCTGGCGAAGCAGTTCCAGATCATGGAGCCGGTGAAGGCAGCGCCGTTCACGACGCACCTTCAGTTTGCCGAGCCCGACGCGGTGCTCGCGCTGGCCAAGCCCGACGATGCGCTCGTGCTGGTGCGGACGATGTACCACTACGCCCGCGCGGTGGCACTGGCGCGCAAGAGGGATGCGGCCGCCGCGCGCGCCGAGACCGATGCGATCGCGGCGCTCGAAGCGAAGGCCGACTTCAAGCCGTACGACGCCTGGGGCGTGCCGGCCAAGGCGATCGTGCAGACCGCGCGCCTGGTCGCCACCGGCCGCATCGCCGACGCGGCCGGCGACCTCGACGGCGCGGCCAAGGCGTACGAGGACGCGATCGCGATCGAGGACAGCCTCAGCTACACCGAGCCGCCGTACTGGTACTACCCGGTGCGCCAGTCGCTCGGCAGCGTGCGGCTGCGCCAGAACCGGCTCGACGACGCGGAGCGTGCATTCCGCGACTCACTGGCCCGGGTGCCCAACAACGGCTGGGCGATCGCCGGGCTTGCCGAGGTCTACAAGAAGAAGGGCGACCGCAACGGCGAGGCGGCGGCGAAGCGCTCGTATGCGCGGGCTTGGTTCGGGCCAGCGGGCGGGCCGGAACCGGCGAGGCTTTGAGCGGGCTGCGGTAATCGACGCTAGGCCGTCTGGGCGCTACTTTTCGAAGGGCGGCAGCGGCTTCGTTACCCACTCGTCGCCGAAGATCTCGGGCTCCGCATACACCTCCATCCGCGCGTAGTGGTGCGCGATGTCCTCGGCGTACAGCAAGCCGGCCAGGGTGCCGGCGAGTTGCTCGGCACCGTCGCTGACCGCCGGGATGTCGCCGGTGATCACACCGAGCGACAGCGTCGCCGGGTACGAGAGGCAGTGCAGGCGATCGAGGCCGGGACAGTGCGCGCCATCGCGCGGCTGGAACTCGAACGCAGGGCCGAGGTCGGGCGACTCGGCCAGCTCGTCGTCTTCCTGTCCGGCGGGCGGCGTGTAGCGGTCCTTCCAGATGCGGATGCACGGCGCGATCCGGCGCACCATCGGCCGCTGGCGCCAGTCGACCTTGAAGCCGGTCGCGAAGATCAGGAAGTCGAGCGTGATCGGGCCGGCGGAGGTCTGCACGGCCAGCGCGCCGTTGCGCTCGACCGCGCCCTCGATCGCGACACCGAGGTGGAAGTGCGCGTTCGGATGGCGCGAGACGCGCTGCGTGCTGTTGCGCGGCGGCGGCACCTGCTGGACGTTGATGTAGTGGCGGATGCGCCATTTCCATTCGTCGGGCAGGCGCGCGTAGCCGGCGACGAAGCCCGGGTTGCCGGCGCCCTTGCCCTTGTTGATGCGCGGCAGGTCGGGGCGCCGCACCAGCAGGTGCACGCTTTTCGCGCCGGCTTCGAGCGCGGTCGCTGCGCTGTCCATCGCCGACGCGCCGGCGCCCACCACGCCGACGCGCAGTCCGCGCAGCGCGGCATAGTCGTTGTCGTCGGACGAATGGGCCCAGCGCGTGCGCGGCAGCGCTTCGGCGAAGGCTGGCACCGACGGCCCGCCGAGGCCGGCGCGGCCGGTCGCCAGCACGACGCGGCGCGCCCAGGCGATCGACTCGCGACCCTCTGCCTCAACGCGCAGCTCGACGAGGCCGGACGTGCCGCCGCTGCCTTCGCGGTCCTCGCCGCTCTCGGCATCGCCATGCGGCACGAGATCGATCACGCGATGGCCGTTCAACACCGGCAGTGCGAGCACGCGGCGGTACCAGCGCAGGTACTCCATCCACTGCAGGCGCGGGATCTTGTCGAGCGCGTCCCACTCGGCGCGCCCGAACTGCGCCTCGAACCAGGCGCGAAAGGTGAGCGACGGGATGCCGAGCGCGGGGCCGGCGAGCTGCTTCGGACTGCGCAACGTTTCCATCCGCGCGGTCGTCGCCCATGGGCCTTCGAGGCCGGCCGGCGCTTCGTCCAACGCGACGACCGACATGCCGCGATGAACGAGCGCCGCGGCGCAGGCCAGGCCGGTCATCCCGGCGCCGATGATCGCGACGTCGAGCACCGGCTGGCCGGCGTGCTCGCGCACCGGGGTCCAGCGCGGCGCGGGCAGCTGCAGGAACGCGAGCTCGTCGGCGAGGCGCGCCTCGAGGGCTGCGAGTCCGGCAGTCATCACGATGTTGCGGTCATCCCGTCATCCGGCGCGCATGAGGTGCCAACCGCCGCGCGCACGCCGCTCGAGCGCCGGCCGTCCAATCGCACACCGAAGTCATTGCGCCGCGATCTTCGCGTCGCGCACCAGCCGCCCCCACTTCTCGGTCTCTTCGGCCAAGTGCTGGGCCAATTGCTGCGACGTGCCCCCAAGCGTCGAGGCGCCCATCTCGGCGAGCCGCTTCTTCACCGCGGGGTCGGCGATCACCTCGTTGGCGACGCTGTTCATGCGGGCGACAACCGCCGGCGGCGTGCCCTTCGGCGCGAGCAGCGCGAACCACGTCGATGACAGCAGCTTCGGCTGGCCGAGCTCGGCGGTGGTCGGCACGTCGGGTAGCGCCGGCGAACGCTGCGGCGCCATCACCGCGATCGCGCGCACCTTGCCGCTCTTGATCTGTCCAGCGATGCCGGGGATCAGCTGGAACATCAGCTGGATGTCGCCGGCGATCAGGTTGGTGGTCGCGGTGCCCGGCGCGTTGTACGGCACGTGAACCATCTGCGCGCCGGTCTCGCGCATGTAGAGCTCGCCGGCCAGGTGCATCGAACTGCCGATGCCGGTCGAGCCGAAGTTGAGCTTGCCCGGATTCGCCTTCGCGTACTTCTCGAACTCCGCGAGGTCCTTCACCGGGATGTCGTTGTTGACGACCAGGATGTTCGGCACGTCGGCGATCAGCAGGATCGGCACGAAGTCCTTCTGCGCATCGAACGCGAGGTTCTTGTAGAGCGCCTTGTTGACCGCCAGGGTGCCGGCCCAGCTGAACAGGAAGTGGTAGCCGTCGCCCGGCGTCGTCGCCGCCGCGGTCGCGCCGATGTTGCCGTTGGCGCCGGCCTTGTTGTCGATCACGAAGGTCGTCTTCAGCCGTGTCTGCATCTCCTCGGCGAGCACCCGCGCGATCGTGTCGCCGGTGCCGCTGCCGCCCGGCGCCGGCACGATCAGCTGGATCGTCTTGCCGGGTTGCGGCCAGGCGTCCTGCGCGAGCGCGAAAGCGGCAAAGAAGGACGTGGACAGCAGCGCAAGGGCAGCGGTGAGCAGGGGGCGTCGGGGCATGGCAAAGACCGGTAGCGAGACCATGGCAGGATGTTCGCACGTCGCCCATTCATCCGCCGGCCCCGAGAGGAGCCATGACCCACGTTGGCAATGCCTGGTCGCGCTCACGCTGGCGCGTGCCGCGATGGGCTTCCAGTTCCAGGCCGTCGCCGCGGTCGCACCGCTGCTGGCGCCGGCGCTCGGCACCGACAAGACGCAGCTCGGCTGGCTGATCGGGCTGTACCTGCTGCCCGGCGTCGCGTTTGCGCTGCCCGGCGGCCTGTTCGGGCAACGATTCGGCGACAAGCGGCTGGTGCTCGTCGGCCTCGCTGATGGCGATCGGCGGCGCGGGCCTCGCGCTCGCCGACTCGTTCGTCGCCGCCAACGCCGCCCGCTTCGTCAGCGGCATCGGCGCGGTGATCCTCAACGTCTTGATGACGAAGATGGTGACCGACCTGTTCGACGGCCGCGAGCGGCTGCTCGCGATGTCGGTGCTGATCAACGCCTGGCCGATCGGCATCGGCATCGCGCTGCTCGTGATCGGACCGCTCGCCGAGGTGGCCGGCTGGCTCTGGGGCGTCGCGTCGTCCGCGGCGTTCGCGCTGTTCGGCCTCGCGCTCGTCGCGGCAGTCTATCGAGCGCCCGTCGCCGGTGGGTCGGTGCCGGCGCCGGGCGGCATCGGCCTCGGCGTGGTGACGTGCCGCGAATGGCACCTGTTGATGATCGGATCGCTGCCTTGGCTGCTCTACAACGCCGCGTTCCAGATCGTCCTCTCGTTCATGCCGTCGTTCCTGGCTGAAAGCGGACTGGGGATCGTCCGCGCCGGCAGCCTGATGGCGTTGAACGCGATGATGTTCGTGGTCGGGGTGCAGGCTGGCGGATTTCTGCTGAAGCGCACCGCGCACGCCGATCGGCTCTGTCACGCGATGATCGTGGTGTGGTGCGCGACCCTGCTGCTGATCGCCGCCGGAAGCGCGCCGCTGCCCTGGCTGATCATCGGCGGCGTGCTCGGCGGCATTCCGGCCGCAGCACTCGTCTCGCTGCCCGGCGAGTTCCTGCGGCCGGAGAGCCGGAGTACCGGGATGGGCATCTTCTACACGATCTACTACGGCGGCTGCGCGGTGCTGCCGACGCTCGCCGGCGCGCTGTACGACTCGTCGGGCGGCCAGGCGGCGCTGTGGATGGCGACGGGACTCGCGCTGGGCGCTGCGTTGACGCTCGCGGTATTTCGGCATGCGATGAAACCGGTGGCGGGATCAGAAGCGCACGGATCGATTTGATGACCGCTCGAACCCTCTAGCCAGCTTCCGACGTCCCGATGCGCGACCACGCGAACGGCGCCAGGTCGACACGCGGCGCGCGGCCGAGCAGCGCGTCGGCGACCGCTTCGCCGATCGCCGCGGCGTGCTTGCAGCCGTGGCCCGAGCAGGCCGAGACGACGGTGACGCCGTCGAGCGTCGGATGCCGGTCGACGACGAAGCGGCCTTCGGGCAGGCTCGTGTAGAGGCAGGTCGCCTGGTGCACGGTGGTCGGCTTCAGGCCGCGCAGTCGGCCGCGCAAATGTGTTTCGTACATCGCGGCGGTCTCTGCCTCGCTCACGCGCCGATCGACGGCGTCGGCGGTGGTCGTCGCGAGCGTCTGCTCGGTCGCGACCTTGACGCCCGGCGTGTCCGTCGCCCATCGGCATGCCGTAGAACGCCTCGTCGCGCGCGCCGTGCATCCAGATGAAGACGGGAGTCCGATCGGGCGCATAGACCGCTGGCGTGTCGGTGCGAAACCAGTGCATCACTTGGCGCCGCACTTCGATGCGTGAGGCCTCGGGCGGCGCGAGCAAGGTCGGCAGCCAGGCGCCCGCAGCGACGACGCCGAGAGTGTGCCTCGGTCGGTGACGACGCTCGGCCGGCCGGCGACGACGTCGATCCGCTGCACTGTTTCGTCAAGCCGCAAGGTCGCGCCATCGCGCACCGCGGCGTCGAGCTGCGCCTGCACGCAGGCCTCGGGTCGCAGCAGGCCGGCCTCCGGCTCGAAGTAGCCGCGCTCGTCGCCGCGCGGCTGCAGCGCGGGCCAGCGGTGCGCGATCTCGGCCGCGTCGAGCTGCTCGTGCGCGATGCCGAAGCGCTCGGCCGTGCCGACCGTGCGCTCGAAGAAGCCCGGCCGGCCGTGGAAGGTCGCGGCCTGCGATTCGGGCGTCGCAATCACAGGCCGCCGGTCGTCTGCATCAGCGCTGCGCCGGTCTCGGCCCCAGGCTCGCGCCACAGCGCATGCGAGCGCTGCACCAGCGGCACGTACTCGTGGCCTTCGCCGATCGCGAGGCGCGTGATGCGGCTTGCGCCGTGGCTCGACCCGCGGTCGTGCGGCGGGCGCAGGCGGTCGATGCCGACGACCGACGCGCCGCCTTGCCGAGCGAGGTGGCGCAGCACCGCGCTGCCGGCAACGCCGAGACCGATGACGATGACGTCTGCGGTGCGCTCGGTCATGCCCGCATTGTCGGTCGGCGTGCTCGACGGTTTCCGCCGAACAAGCGCGAGCGGGTCGCCTGGGTGAATGCAGAGGCGCGCGACCCGGGCGCCGCAGCCTCAAGCCATCTGTGGCAACCGATCGAGCAGCTTGTCGAGGGTGATCGGGTAGTCGCGCACGCGCACGCCGGTCGCGTTGTAGATCGCGTTGGCGACGGCCGCGCCGGCGCCGCAGATGCCGAGCTCGCCGACACCCTTCGCCTTCAGCGGCGACGAGGTCGGGTCGGTCTCGTCGAGGAACACGACGTCCTGGTGCGGGATGTCGGCATGCACCGGCACCTCGTAGCTCGCGAGGTCGTGGTTGACGAAGAAGCCTTGCCGCTTGTCGACCGCGAGCTCTTCCATCAGCGCCGCGCCGACGCCCATCGTCATCGCGCCGATGACCTGGCTCCGCGCTGCCTTCGGGTTCAGGATGCGGCCGGCCGCGCAGACCGCGAGCATCCGCCGCACCCGCGTCTCGCCGGTCGCCGCATCGACGCCGACCTCGACGAAGTGCGCGCCGAAGGTCGACTGCTGGAACTTCTGGTCGAGGTCGCCGAACTCGATGAAGTCCTCGGCGACCAGGCCGTCGGTGCCGGCCGCTTCGCCGAGCGGCACGGATCGATCGGCGACCCGCACCATGCCGTCGGCGAACACCGCGTCGGTCGATGCGGAGCCCATTTTCTGCAGCACCGCCGTACGCAGCTTCATGCACGCCGCGTAGACGCCCGACGCCGAGCAGTTACCGCCCCACTGGCCGCCGGAGCCCGACGAGACCGGGTACGCCGAGTCGCCGAGGCGCACCGACACCTTGTCGAGCGGCACGCCCATTGTCTCGGCGGCGGTCTGCGCAATGATCGTGTACGAGCCCGTGCCGATGTCGGTCATGTCGGTCTCGACAGTGACCGCGCCGCGGTTGTCGAGCCGCACGCGCGCGCCCGACTTCGTCACGATGTTATTGCGGAACGCCGCCGCGACGCCCATGCCGACCAGCCAGCGGCCGTCCCGCACCTGTGCGGGCTTCGCGATGCGCCGGCTCCAGCCGAAGCGCTCGGCGCCGCTGCGCAGGCATTCGACGAGGCGCCGCTGCGAGAACGGACGGCCGGGCTTTTCGGGGTCCATCTGGGTGTCGTTGCGGATCCGGAATTCGACCGGGTCGAGGCCGAGTTGCTCGGCCATCTCGTCCATCGCGATCTCGAGCGCCATCATCCCCGGCGCCTCGCCCGGCGCCCGCATCGCGTTGCCTTCGGGCAGGTCGAGCTCGGCCAGGCGCGTCGTCGTGATGCGGGCGGCGCCCCCATAGAGCAAGCGCGTCTGGTTGACGGCCGTCTCGGCACTGCCCTTCGGCAGATTGCCCGACCAGCCTTCGTGCGCCATCGCGGTGATCTGGCCGTCGCGCGTCGCGCCGATGCGGATCCGCTGGATCGTGGCCGGCCGGTGCGTGGTGTTGTTGATGACGAGCGGCCGCTGCAACGCGACCTTGACCGGCTGGCCCGCCGCCTTGGCACCGAGTGCAGCGAGCAACGCGTCGGCGCGGACGAACAGCTTGCCGCCGAAGCCGCCGCCGATGAAGGGCGAGACGAGGCGCACGTTCTGCTTCGGGATGCCGAGGGTCAGCGCGAGGTCGCCGACGCTCCAGTCGATCATCTGGTTCGCGGTCCACACGGTGACCTTGTCGCCCTGCCACGCAGCGACCGAGGCGTGCGGCTCCATCATCGCGTGCGACTGGTCGGGCGTCGTGTAGGTAGCATCGAAGCGGACCGGCGCGGCGGCGAACGCCGCACCGAAGTCGCCGATCTTCGACTCGGGCGGGCCGCCGAACGCCATCTCCTGCGGCGGCTGGGCGGCGTCCTTCCCCGCCGCGAGGTCGAAGCGGCCGGGTGTGCGCTTGTACTCGACGCGCACCAGCTGCGCGGCCGCGCGCGCCTGCTCGAACGTCTTCGCGACGACCAGCGCGATCGCCTGGTGGTAGTGCTGGATCGTTGGGCCGCCGAGCAGGGTCGCGGTGTTCAGCTTGCCCTTGCCGAGCTTGCCGGCGTTGCGTGCGGTCACGATCGTGATGACGCCGGGCGCCCCGCGCGCGGCCTGCAGGTCCATCGAGACGATCTCGCCTTTCGCGATGCCGGCGCCGACGATGTAGCCATAGGCCGCATCCGGTGCGACATCGTGGCGCTCGTAGGCGTAGCGCGCGGTGCCGGAGGTCTTCAGCGGGCCGTCGATGCGATCGGTCGGCCGGCCGACGATCTTCAGCTGGTCGATCGGGTTGGTGGTGGCGGGGGTATCGAACTTCATGCTCAGGCCTTCGCTTGGATCAGCACCGCGCCGAGCGTGCGCTCGACCAGCGGCAGCTTGAATGCGTTGTGGGGGGTCGGCTGCGCGCCGGCGAGGAGCCGCGCCGCGGCGGCCTTGGCGCCCTGCGGCAGGGCCGCGTCAGCGGCCTCGACCCGCCACGGCTTGTGCGCCACGCCGCCGACCGCGACCTTGCCGGAGCCGTCGCGCTGCACGATCGCCGCGACCGAGATCAACGCGAAGGCATACGACGCGCGATCGCGTACCTTGCGGTAGACCTGCGTGCCGCCGGCCGGCCGCGGCAACGTCACCGCGGTGATCAGCTCGTCGCGCTCGAGTGCGGTCTCGATCTGCGGCGTGTCGCCGGGCAGCCGGTGAAAGTCGGCGATCGGGATCACGCGGGTGTGACCGTCCGGCTTGACCGTCTCGACGTTCGCATCGAGCACGCGCATCGCAATCGCCATGTCGCTCGGATGGGTCGCGATGCAGGCGCTGCTGCTGCCGACCACCGCATGCTGGCGGCTGATGCCCTGCAGCGCACCGCAGCCGCTGCCGGGCTGCCGCTTGTTGCACGGCTGGTCGGTGTCGTAGAAGTAGGCGCAGCGGGTGCGCTGCAGCAGATTGCCGGCGGTCGTCGCCTTGTTGCGCAGCTGGCCCGAAGCGCCGGCGAGCAGCGCGCGCGACAGCACGCCGTAGTCGCGCCGGACGCGATCGTCGGCGGCGAGGTCGGTGTTGCGAACCAGGGCGCCGATGCGCAGGCCGCCATCGGTCGTCGGCTCGATCTTGTCGAGCGCGAGGCCGTTGACGTCGACGAGGTGGGCCGGCGCTTCGATCTGCAGCTTCATCAGGTCGAGCAGGTTGGTGCCGCCGGCGATGAACTTGGCGTTCGGGTTGCGCGCGACCGATGCGGCGGCGTCGGCCGGCGTGCGCGCACGCTCGTAGGTGAACGGCTTCATGTGCGGCTCCCGGCGACCTCGGTGATCGCATCGACGATGTTCGAATAGGCGCCGCAGCGGCAGATGTTGCCGCTCATGCGCTCGCGCAGCTCGTCGGCCGAGAGCAAAGGGCGCGCGGTCAGGTCGGTGCTGACGTGGCTCGGGACGCCGCGCTTCACTTCGTCGAGCACGCCGACCGCCGAGCAGATCTGCCCCGGCGTGCAGTAGCCGCACTGGTAGCCGTCGTGCTTGACGAATGCGGCCTGCAGCGGGTGAAGGCGGCCGGGTGCGCCGAGGCCCTCGATCGTCGTGACTTTCGCGCCCTCGTGCATCACCGCGAGCGTCAGGCACGAATTGATGCGGCGGCCGTCGACGATCACCGTACATGCACCGCACTGACCATGGTCGCACCCCTTTTTGGTGCCGGTCAGTTGCAGGTTCTCGCGCAGTGCATCGAGCAAGGTGGTGCGGGTGTCGACATCGAGCGTTCGTACCTGGCCGTTCACGTCGAACGAGACCTTCATCGTGGGCACGGGGCCGGCCGGAGCCGGGCTCTGCGCCATCGCGCCGGTCGAGGCGGCGGCGGTCGCCACCGAAGCGGCCGCGCCGACCTTCAGCAGGTCGCGCCGCGAGATCGTCAAATCGCAAGGTACGGGTTCCATGTCGCTTTCCATCGGAGGGTTCGGATGTCCGGGGGTTCCGGCGCTGTAGGCTCGGACCGGCGGGTTGGGCGTTCGGCATCGTCATGACCGGTGTTGGCAAATGCCGGTCCACCCCGCGCTGATCTCTTTGCCGATCGGAGGTGCCAGCGGATCGGGCTGATTGGCGGCCGCGGCGAGCGCGACTGCGACGGTGGCGATAAAGGCGACGATGGGCTTGCTCATTCGAAGGTCCTGAGGGGTGGGGCGGGCTTGCAGGGGGATGCGGTTGGCAGCCCCTATGGGTCACCGGCTCAGCGCGGCCGCTTCGCGAACACGTCCTTCGCGACCGGCAGCGCGGAGAACACGTTCGGCCAGCCGGCATAGAACGCCAGCTGGGTCAGCACCTCGGACGCCTGTGCCTTCGTCAGGCCGCTGTCCATCGCGCGGTTCAGGTGATACGGGATCTGCGCGACCTGGCCGGCCGCGACGAGCGCGCTGACCGTCACCAGGCTGCGGTCGCGCGGCGCGAGGCCGGGGCGGAGCCACAGGTCGCGGAACAGCACGTCGGTGGTGTACCGCACGACACCTGGGGCGACGTCGCCGAAGTTCTCGTCGACACCTTTCGCGCGGCGCGCCTCTGCAGCTTCGTCGAGCGGCAGGCGCTCGCCGGACGTGGCTGGCAACTGCTCGGCCTGGATGCCGCGGCGCTGGAACACATCATGCGCGATCGGCACGGCTGCCAGCGCGGTGCCCCAGCCGGCATAGAACGCGAGGTGCGTGACGACCTCGGAAATCTCGCCCGGCTTGACGCCGTGATCGAGCGCGAGCTCGATCTGCTGCGCGAGGCCCGCGGTGTGTTGGCGCGCGACCAGCGCGGCGACCGTGACCAGGCTGCGGTCGCGCGGCGAGAGGTCGGGGCGCTTCCACAGGTCGCCGGCGAGGCGCTCGCGGGCATAGCGGTCGAGGGCGGGGGCGACGCTTCGAAGATCGTCCGAGATGGGGGGCGTGGCGTAGGCGGATGTCATCGGCAGTGCGGTCGACAGAACGAGCGCCGCCAACGCGGCGGTCGCTCGGAGGTTTCGGCGAGGGATCGGTTTCATGAGCAAGCGTTTCATGTCAGCGTGCGTACTGTTCATCGCTGACCTTCTCGAGCCAGTCGACGTTCTTGCCGTCGAGCATCTCGGTGAGCGCGATGTGCGTCATCGCGGTGGCCGGGCCGGCGCCGTGCCAGTGCTTCTGGCCGGGTGCGATCGACACCACGTCGCCCGGACGGATCTCCTCGATCGGGCCGCCCCAGCGTTGCACACGGCCGAGGCCGGCGGTGACGATCAGCGTCTGACCGAGCGGGTGCGTGTGCCACGCGCTGCGCGCACCGGGCTCGAAAGTCACCAAGCCGCCGGAGGCGCGTGAAGGCGCTATCGGCTGGAACAGCGGATCGACACGGACGGTGCCGGTGAAGAAGTCGGCCGGGCCGCGGGTCGAGGGCTGCGATCCGTTTCTCGCGACGGTGACGCCAGCCGCATCGCCGCTCGTTCCCGGCGCACCGGAGGGGGACGTCGCCGGACCCGGCTGGGCGACCGCGCAGGTCGAAGCCAGCATGAGCGGTGCGAGTGCTTTGGCAGTCAGTGAATTCATGTCGTTCATCCGTGGTTCGAGTGCCGTTGATTCCGTCGAGAGAATCTAGGCGCCGGCGCGGCGTGCGACTAGAGGCCTCGAGTCGCATGCACTTGTGATGGGGATTCATCAATCCGACCGCAGAACGCGACGGCCGGGCTCGGGTCGTGCGGCCGCCGACTCTCGATTCGTGAAGGCGGCTCAGCAGGGCATGCCGAGTCGGCTTCTGGCGCCCTGCCGGCCGCTCGGCTACAACCGGTCGACGGGCGTGCCATCGGTCGAACTTCGGCCGGCGACCCGGCAGAAGGGACACCATGAACGCCCGACAGTTGCTGATTTCGAGCGCCTCGGCGCTGACCCTGACCTTCAGCGCACCGGCCCCGGCGCAAGAAGCGCAGGCACGCTACGTGCGCCTCGCGGAACTCGAGATCGATCCGGCGCAGCTCGAGCGCTTTCACGTCGCAATCAAGGAGGGCATCGCAGCGGCGATCCGCCTCGAGCCCGGCGTCCTCGTGCTGTATGCCGTGGCGGAAAAGGAAAGCCCGACGAGGATCCGGGTGTTCGAGGTCTACACCGATGCGAAGGCCTACGAGACGCATCTGCAGACGCCGCACTTCCGGAAGTTCAGGGACACGACGGAGAAGATGGTCACGTCACGCAAGCTGCTCGATGCGGTGCCGATCGCGCTCGGCGCAAAGCCGAGATGAAGGCGGTGACACGCTTGTCGCGTGCGGTCGTCGACGGCGCGGTATCGAGGACCCACGTCCTCACGATCGGGATCGCTTCGATGGCAGACTGCCCGGATTTGATTGGGCCGAGCCATGCCGCGCGACACCATCAGCGACCTCGTCGCGTTCCTCGCGGTCGCCCGCGAGCGCAGCTTCACGCGGGCCGCGGCGCAGCTCGGCGTGTCGCCCTCGGCGCTGAGCCATACGATCCGCGCCCTCGAGGCGCGCACCGGCGTCCGGCTGCTGATGCGCACGACGCGCAGTGTGGCGCCGACCGAGGCGGGCGAGCGGCTGCTGCAGACCCTGGCGCCGCGCTTCGCGGAGATCGAGGCCGAGCTCGCGGCCTTGCGCGAGCTGCGCGAGAAACCGGCCGGCACGATCCGCATCACGACGACCGACTACGCGGCCGACACGATCCTGTGGCCGCGCCTCTCGAAGGTGCTGCCGCTGTACCCCGACCTGAAGATCGAGATCGTCGTCGACTACGGCATGGCCGACATCGTCGAGCAGCGCTTCGACATCGGCGTGCGCCATGGCGACCAGGTCGCGAAGGACATGATCGCAGTGCGCATCGCGCCCGACACGCGGTTCGCGATCGTCGGTGCGCCGAGCTATCTGCGCGAGCGGCCGGCGCCGGCGACGCCGCAGGACCTGACGGCGCACAACTGCATCAACCTGCGCCTGCCGACCCGCGGCGGCCTGCTCGCATGGGAGCTGGAGCGCTACGGCCATGCGCTGCAGGTCCGGGTCGACGGCCAGGCGATCTTCAACGGCACCTACCAGATGCTGAACGCGGCGCTGAGCGGCTGCGGTCTCGCGTACCTGCCGGAGGATCTGGCGCGGCCGCATGTCGAGGCCGGGCGGTTGCAATGGGTCCTCGAGGACTGGTTCCCGACCGAGCCCGGCCTGCACGTCTATTACGCGAGCCGGCGGCAGTCGTCGCGGGCACTGTCCGTGGTGGTCGATGCATTGCGCTATCGAGCCGAGGACGAGGCGGGCGCTGCCTGACTTGCATCTCGCGCCGTCGGATCACGAGCGCGAGCGGCGACAGCCGAAGGCGACAGTCAGGACCCGCGTTCCGACGAGCCCGACACGACTGCGATGCCCACACCGATCTCGAGCCGGCGCGGTCGCGCTCCGGCATCCGGTCCGGCGGCGAGATCGCTCAGCGCGACTCGTGCGGCACCGCGCCGATACGGGTTCGGCTCCTCGCCGAACGCCAGCGCGCAGCCGTCGAGCTGCAGCGCATCGACGCCGCAACCCGCGCCGCGCACCCGATAGCGGATCTCGAAGCGCTGGCCGCGCAGCTCGACCTCGACGCGCAGTCCGTCGAGGGCCGGCGGCAGCACCGGATCGATCAGCAGCACATCGGCCTCGAGGCGCAGGCCGAACAGGTGGCGGACGATCAGGCTGAACAGGATGCCGGCGCCACTCGAATAGACCCGCCAGCCGCCGTCGAGCGCGATCGCGCCGAGACCGACGCGCTCGTATTCGGCACTCGCCTGGTAGCGGTCGGCGAACGCGGCGTCGGAGCTCGAGTAGTAGCAGTTCGACTGGCGCAACGTCGCGCTCGGCACGAGCTCGCGCAGGCCGATCGGATTCGCCTGGCAGAGCGCATGGAAGAAGCGCTCGGCGTCCCCGATTTGGGCCAGCGCCTGCGCGAAGCGCAGGTGCGCGTGCATGTACATCAGGCCGATCTCGCGGCCGAAGAAGGTCGCGCTTTCGGCGCGCTGGAAGTGGCGCTGCGCGCCGCCGTGGTAATCGAGCGGCCGATCGAACAGGCGCGCGCCGTCGGGGCCCATCAGGTGCTCGTCGATCAGGCGCAGGTGGTGCTGCAGCTGCGCGCGATCGAACAGGCCCTCGAGGATCGCGTGGATCATCGCGAGGATGCTGTAGCGCACGCCGGTCGTCGCATCGCGCGGGTGGAGCAGGTAGCGGATGCGTCCGGCGTCGGTGTTGACGCCGGCGGTCGCAGGGGTCGCATGCGCCTTCGCCTTCGTTGGCTCGAACAGCGCATAGCCGGCAAGCACGTCGTCGACCAGCAGTAGGCGCAGGAAGTCGCGCCGCACGGCGTCGGCCTGGCGTTCGAGGCGGAGCGCCGCCGCTTTGCGGCCGACCTGCCGCAGCGCGCGCGCCAAGGTCGTCAAGGTCTGGTGATGCAGGGTCACGGTCCAGGCGCTGCACATGTGGTCGCGCATCGCCGGGTCGGCCGGCTGCAGCGCATCGTTCCAGTCGCCGTGGCCGTAGGCCGCCAGCGCGGTGCCGGCGATCGTGCGCTTGCGCGTCACGGCGAGTGCGCGCAGCACGTGCTCCCAGACCGCGCGGCGCTTGCCGGGCCGGCTGCCGCGCTGCGGGTAGAACGCGACCGGCTCGTCGAGGATCGACGCGTCGCCGCTCGCGATCAGGTACTGGCCGAGCGCGAGCAGCGGCCAGAACACGATGTCGCCGTGCGAGTCGCCGGCGCGGATCGCGGCGTCGCGCTCGAAGAACATGAACCACTGCGGCCAGTCGCCGTCGGGGCGCTGCGCCTTCATCACACGCAGCAGCAGGTCGCGCATCGGCGCGGTGTCGCCGTGCGCGAGCAGCAGCTCGGCCGGGCCCTGGCAGACGTCGCGCGTGCCCCAGCCGCCGCCCGAGAACTGCTCGAGGCCGCGTGGTGCGAGGTAGTGGATCAGCGCGTTCTGGCGCAGCCAGGGCAGCAGCTCGACGAGGCGGTGCAGGCCGGCATCGGTGGGGCCGTCGGCCGGCACGGTGACCGATAGGTCTTCAGCGGCGAGGCGTTCCGACGAGGCGTCAGGTCGATCCACATCGGGCACGTCCGGCCCCTGCGTGACGAAGCGACCGACGATCGAAAAGCGGAGCGCATGCGCGGCCGCGGTCTGCAGCACCAGGTACGGCAGCTTGCGGCTGGCGCCGTCGGCGAACAGGCGCTCGTCGCCGGCGACTTCTGCGACGATCGTCTCGTCGCTCGACGGCTCGATGCGCCAGTGGCCTTTCGGGAAGCGCTTCGCGAGCTCGCTCTTCGCGCGCGGCGCGAACACGACCGCGCGGCCGTCGCGCTGCGCGGTCACCCGCCCCGGCGCGCTGCCGTCGTCGCCGTTCAGCGCGACGTGCAGGCAGACGATGCAGCGCAGCGCCGGCCCCTCGACGGCATCGATGTCGAGGCCCATCGCATGCGGATCGCTGCGCGCCTCGCTGCGCACCTCGATGCGTCCTCCCGCATGGCGGTAGATCCAGCGGCAGCCGTCGGGCCGCATCTCGAAAGCCGACGGCTGGTCGAGCAGGCGCCAGGCCCCGTCGACCTCGACGAAGAGCCGCAGGCCGTGCGCGCGAAAAAGGCCGAGGTAGCTGCGTACGGTCGACAGGCAGCGGTTGATGCTGACGTGCCCCTGCGTCAGCATCGAATGGAACACGCCGCCCATCCACGCCGTCGACGTCAGCGCGCTTTCGTCGGGAACACGGTGGGTGCCGGTGCGCAGCAATTGGCCGTGCGGGCGCAGCACCGCGAGCTCCTTCGCGCGCAGCACGACATGCCGATCTCGGCCATGGAAGAAGCCGAGCACGCGGCCTTCGGCGTCGCGCTCGACGTGACGCCGTTCGCCGTCGAACCGCGCATCGAGGTCGGCTAGGTCGAGGTCGAGCGATTCGAGCACCGGCGCGGTCGCGAACAGGTTGGCTGAGCCGACGGCGGTCGGTCGCTCTGTGGGCCACGTCGGCGGCTTGGCTTCGGGCAGCGCGAGCGCGGCATCGACCGCATCGAGATCGCTCGACGCAGTCGCCGCCGGATGGTCGGCTTGCAGGCTGCCGAACCAGCCGAGCGCGACCGACTGGCCGGCGGCGAGCTCGCAGACCGCGTCCTGCAACGCGGCCATCGCATGCTCGTGTTGCAGCCGCGTCGACGGCAGGCCATCGGCCAGCACCGGTGCCGGACGGTCGGCGCGACGCGACAGGCCGTGCACCTGCAGCGCGTCGGTCGCATACCCGACGGCGCGGTTCAGCGAACCGACCAGGCACCATGGATGGCGGCCCCCGGCGGCCTGGTTCTGGCGCGAGGCGAGCACCGTACCGCGCTCGCGATGGTGGAGCGACGTGTGGTCGATGTACTGGCTGACGTAGTACTCGTTCATCCGCACGGCCGCATACGGCGCGAGTGCGAGGTCCTGCAGGTAGAGCAGGTCGATGCGCAGCGGCGCAGCCGAAGCATTCTCGACCGCCACGTGCCAGAACCAGGCCGGCGCCGCGGCGGCGAGGCGAAACGCGATGCGGTAGCGCAGGCCGCACCACTCGCCGGCGCCTTCGATCATCGGGTGGTGCGCATCGAGGCGCCAGCGCGTCGCGCTGTGCGGACCGAGCAGCGGCGTGCTTTCGACCGCATCGGCGTGCCGGCGCAGCACGAGCTGGGTCGGACCGCCATCGAGCGGGTTGCCGGGGAAGAGGTTGACGGCGATGTCGCCGCACATCAGGCCGAGCAGCGTGCCGCGCTCGTCGAAGGTGGCGCGGAGGCCGGAGGGGCTAGTCAGTTCCATCGTGATCGGGATGCTCGTGCAGGGGCTGCGGCGGGGTGTCCGCGGCATGGCCAATGCTTGCCGCCGAAGTGTCAGCGTGGCAGGGTAACGGAAGCCGTGCCCGACCGATCGCGAACTGCTCGCAGCTCTACAAGGACATCGCGAGCGGGCCGTTCTTCGGCTTCAACCGGCCGGGCGCGAAATCGTCGCAAGGCATGATCGATTCGTTCTGGATGCAGCGAATGATGGGCGGGCACAAGAACACCTACGACTGCATCAAGGCGTTCTCGGAGACCGACTTCACCGAGGACCTGAAGCGCTTCGACATCCCGACCTTGATCATCCATGGCGAGGACGACCAGATCGTGCCGATCGACGCGTCGGCACGCGCTTCGGCGAAGCTGGTGAAGGCGCCAAGTTGGTCGTCTATGAGAAGGCGCCGCACGGGCTGACCGACACGCACAAGGATCGGCTGAACAACGATCTGCTGGCGTTCGCGAAAGGCTAGAGCCCGCTGAGCAGCAAGGTCGGCGCATTCGAGCCGGCTTCACTTGAGAGGCGAGACATCGATGTCCGGTGCGCCTCAGGCGAGATGTGTCGCTCAGCTTGGTAGCGCTGTCAATCGCCGCATAATCGCCGGATGGTCACCCCCTCCGCCCCGCCACGTCGTGCTCGACGTGGCAGCGGTGCGGTCACCCTCCACGACGTCGCCAAGCTGGCCGGCGTGGCGCCGATCACCGCTTCGCGCGCACTCAATTCGCCCGACCAGGTGTCCGACGAGGTGCGCCGCAAGGTCGCCGAGGCGATTGCGCGGACCGGCTATGTGCCGAACATCCTGGCCGGCGGCCTGGCGTCGTCGCGCAGCCGCCTGGTCGCGGCGGTGGTGCCGACGATTTCCGGGCCGGTCTTTCTCGAGACGATCCGTGCACTGACCGATGCGCTCGCCGAGCGCGGCTACCAGCTGATGCTCGGCCAATCGGGCTATGTCGGCAACCGCGAGGACGCCTTGCTCGGCGCAATCATCGGCCGGCGGCCGGACGGCATCGTGCTGACCGGCATCCTGCATTCGGCCGAAGGCCGCAAGCGCCTGCTGAGCGCCGGCATTCCGGTGGTCGAGACCTGGGACTTGACACCAACGCCGATCGACATGCTGGTCGGTTTTTCCCATGTGGAGGTCGGTCGAGCGGTCGCCCAGTTCCTGCATGCGAAGGGACACCGGAAGCTCGCGGTCGTCTCGGGCAGCGACGAGCGCGCGCGGCGTCGCCAGCAGGCGCTCGATGCCGCCGCGCAGGCGCTCGGCCTCGGGCCGGTGCGCGCCGTCGTCGTGCCGGCGCCGACGACCCTGAAGAGCGGCCGGGCGGCGCTCGCCGAGCTGATGGAGGGGCCCGGCATCGACGCCGTCTTCTGCAGCTCCGACCTGCTCGCGCTCGGCGTGATCACCGAGGCGCAGGCGCGTGGCGTGGCGGTGCCGGGGCAGCTCGCAATCGTCGGTTTCGGCGACCTCGAATTCGCCGCCGACCTGCACCCTGCGTTGACGACGGTCCGCATCAACGGTGCCGCGATCGGCCGCCAGGCGGCGCAGTTCATCGTCGAGCGGGCGGAAGGGCGGCCGGTCGAACAGCGCGTCGTCGACATCGGCTTCTCGATCGTCGAGCGGCAGACGACCTAGGGAAAACACTAACGTGCGGAAGGCTTGAAAAATCGAAAAGGTAGCGCTACCATTTCGCATCAGTTCGGGCAGTGCAGCTTCATCGGCAAGAACGGCCAGTAACCGGAGCCCCAGAGCGCTGCCGAGCAACCCGCTCAATCGCTTTCGTTGGAGACCCCCCGCATGAAGAAGCTTCTGACCGCACTCGTCCTGAGCGCGGCCGCCGCCGGTGCCTTCGCCCAGGCTTGGCCCTCGAAACCCGTCACGATGGTCGTGCCGTTCCCGCCGGGCGGCTCGACCGACTTCATCGCCCGCGCGATCGGCCCGTCGCTGACCAAGACGTTCGGGCAGACCTTCATCGTCGACAACAAGGCCGGCGCAACCGGCACCATCGGTGCCGCCGCCGTCAAGCGCGCTGCACCCGACGGCTACACCTTCCTCGTCACGTCGCTCGGCCCGCTGGTGATCGCGCCGCATCTCGTCAAGGGCATGCAGTACGACGCGCTGAAGGACTTCGACCTGATCACGGTGGCAGTGCAGGCGCCGAACGTGCTCGTCGTGCCGGCGGCGTCCCCGCACAAGTCGCTCGCCGACGTGATCGCGTACGAGAAGGCGAACCCCGGCAAGATGAGCTACGCCTCGTCGGGCAACGGCTCGAGCGATCACCTGACGGCCGAGCTGTTCTGGCTCGAGAGCGGCACCACCGGCCTGCACGTGCCGTACAAGGGCGGCGGCCCGGCCATCTCCGATCTGCTCGGCGGCCAGGTCGACGCGTCGTTCCAGAACGTCAACGCGGTGCTCCAGCACATCAAGAGCGGCAAGCTGCGCCCGCTCGCGGTGACCGGCTCGAAGCGCTCGCCGGTGCTGCCGGACGTGCCGACGATGACCGAGGCTGGCGTGAAGAACGTCGACGTCTATTCGTGGCAAGGCATCGTCGGCCCGAAGGGCCTGCCGGCCGACGTGCGCACCAAGTTCCACGACGCAGTGGTTGCCGCTCTCAAGGATCCTGCGGTGAACTCGCAGCTGACGGCGCTCGGGCTCGAGGTCGTCGCGAACACGATGGACCAGTTCAGCGCATTCCAGCAAAGCGAGTTCGCGCGTTGGAAGCGCGTGATCGAGGTCCGCAAGATCACCGCCGACTGAGCTTCTGCCTCAGCCCCGCTGCACCATCCGAGAACCGAGATGCCCGCGTCCGCCACCCCCACCATCACCGCACTGCGCGTGATCCCTGTCGCCGGCCGCGACAGCATGCTGCTGAACCTGAGCGGCGCGCACGGCCCGTTCTTCACCCGCAACCTGCTGATCCTGACCGACAGCGCCGGCCGCACCGGCGTCGGCGAGGTGCCGGGCGGCGAAAAGATCCGCCAGACCCTCGAGGACGCGCGCCCGCTCGTCGTCGGCCAGTCGATCGGCGCGCAGCAGCGTCTGCTGCAGCAGGTGCAGAAGGCGTTCGCCGACCGCGACAGCGGCGGCCGCGGGCTGCAGACGTTCGATCTGCGCACGACGATCCATGCGGTCACCGCGATCGAGTCGGCGCTGCTCGACCTGCTCGGCCAGCACCTCGGCGTGCCGGTCGCCGCGCTGTTGGGCGAGGGCCAGCAGCGCGACTCGGTCGAGATGCTCGGCTACCTGTTCTACATCGGCGACAAGGCGAAGACCGACCTGCCGTATGCGAGCGATGCCGACGCCGACAACGACTGGTTCCGGGTCCGCCACGAGAAGGCGATGACACCGGCCGCGGTGGTCCGCCTCGCCGAGGCGGCGTACGAGCGCTACGGCTTCAACGACTTCAAGCTGAAGGGCGGCGCGTTGCGCGCCGACGAGGAGATCGAGGCGATCATCGCGCTGCACGAGCGCTTCCCGCAGGCGCGCGTCACGCTCGACCCGAATGGCGGCTGGCTGCTGAAGCACGCGATCCGCCTGATGCGAGACATGCGCGGCGTGGTCGCCTATGCCGAGGACCCGTGCGGCGCCGAGGACGGCTTCTCGGGCCGCGAGGTGATGGCCGAGTTCCGGCGCGCGACCGGCCTGCCGACCGCGACCAACATGATCGCGACCGACTGGCGCCAGCTCACGCATGCGCTGTCGCTGCAGTCGGTCGACATCCCGCTCGCCGATCCGCACTTCTGGACCATGGCCGGCTCGGTGCGCGTCGCGCAGACTTGCCGCGACTGGGGCCTGACCTGGGGCTCGCATTCGAACAACCACTTCGACGTCTCGCTCGCGATGTTCACGCAGGTCGGTGCCGCTGCGCCGGGTCGCGTGACCGCGATCGACACGCACTGGATCTGGCAGGACGGCCAGCGCCTGACGAAGGAGCCGCTGCAGATCAAGGGCGGGCACGTCGCGGTGCCGAAGAGCCCGGGCCTCGGTGTCGAGCTCGACATGGTCGAGGTGGAGAAGGCGCACCAGCTCTACCTGCAGCATGGCCTCGGCGCGCGCGATGATGCGACTGCGATGCAATATCTGGTGCCCGGCTGGAAGTTCGATCCGAAGCGGCCGGCGCTCGACCGCTGACACCATGAAACGACTTCTCTTCTCGTTCGCCGCCGCTTTCGCTTGCGGCACCGCGCTCGCGCAAGGTGCGTTCCCGACCCACGCGGTGACGATGATCGTGCCGTTCCCGCCGGGCGGGGGCACCGACACCGGCGCGCGCATCGTCGCGCAGAAGCTCGGCGCCAAGTGGGGCCAGACAGTCATCGTCGAGAACAAGGGCGGCGCGGCCGGCTCGATCGGCGCCGACATGGTCGCGAAGGCCAAGCCCGACGGCTACACGATCCTGATGGGCAACATCGGCACCCAGGCGATCAACCCGAGCCTGTACAAGAAGCTGCCGTACGACCCGGCGACCGCATTCGCGCCGATCTCGCTAGTGGCCGAGTTGCCGCTCGCGATGATGGTCAATCCGGCGGTGCCTGCGACCAGCGCGAAGGAATTCGTCGCGCTCGCGAAGAGCCAGCCGGGCAAGCTCAGCTACAGCAGCTCGGGGGCCGGCGGCGCACCGCACCTCGCCGCCGAGATGTTCAAGGAAGCGACCGGCACCTTCATCCTGCACGTGCCGTATCGCGGCGGCGGCCCGGCGATCAGCGACCTGCTGGCCGGCCATGTGCAGGTCTCGTTCATGACGGTGCTGGAGGCGAGCGGCCACGTCAAGGCCGGCAAGCTGCGCGCGCTCGCGGTGACCAGCAGCAAGCGCGTCGGTGCACTGCCCGATGTGCCGACCCTGGCCGAGACGGTCGTCCCCGGCTTCAACTCGATCTCGTGGATCGGCCTGCTCGCGCCGGCCGCAACGCCGAAGGACGTGGTCGAGAAGATCTCGGCCGACGTGCGCGAGGTCCTGGCCGCGGACGACGTGAAGGCCAAGCTGCTCGAGCTCGGCGCGATCCCGTCGGGCACCGCGCCGGCCCAGTTCCAGCAGCTGATCGGTGCCGACACCCGCCGCTATGCGCAGGTGATCCAGGACAAGAAGATCACGGTGGACTGATGCCGTCGACGCCCTCATTCGCTGTTCTCAGGTTTCTTTCCATCGCGTCTGCGCGCCTCGTGCGCGTGCGCCGAACAACAACCACGAAGAGACCCCCATGGACCTGCACCGCATCCCATCCCGGAGGGACTTTCTGAAAATGGCCGCCGGCACGGGCCTGACAGCCGTCGGCGGCCTCGCCGTCGGCCAGTCGTTCGACTTCAAGCCGAACCAGCGCTACCCCGATCCGGCGGTGCAGATCCTCGACCCGAGCTTCGCGCGCTACCGCATCTTCAGCAGCACGGTCGAGCAGCTGGCGAGCGGCATGCGCTGGGCCGAAGGACCGGTCTACTTTCCGGATGGCGGCTACCTGCTGGTCAGCGACATCCCGAACAACCGGATCATGAAATACAACGAGAAGGACGGCACCTTCTCGGTCTTCCGCTCCGAGGCCAACTACGCGAACGGCAACACGCGCGACCGCCAGGGCCGCCTCGTGACTTGCGAGCACTCGGTGACGCGGCGCATCACCCGCACCGAGAAGGACGGCAAGATCACCGTGCTGGCCGACAGCTTCGAGGGCAAGAAGCTAAACGCGCCGAACGACATCGTCGTCAAGTCGGACGACAGCATCTGGTTCACCGATCCGCTGTTCGGCATCAACGGCGAATGGGAGGGCTCGCGCGCGAAGCCCGAGCAGGCGACGACCAACGTCTACCGGATCGCCAGCGACGGCAAGTTAAGCGCGGTGCTGACCGACCTCGTCAACCCGAACGGCCTGGCGTTCTCGCCCGACGAGAAGAAGCTCTACGTGGTCGAGTGGAAAGGCACGCCGAACCGCAGCATCTGGAGCTACGACGTCGGTGCCGACGGCATGTCGCTGTCCAACAAGGTCAAGCTGATCGATGCGGCCGACCAGGGCGCGCTCGACGGCTTCCGGGTCGATCGCGACGGCAACCTGTGGTGCGGCTGGGGCAGCAACGGCGCGCTCGAGGCCGAGGCGACCGACCTGTCCGGTCGCAAGGTGTTCCAGTTGCGCGGCAAGTCGGAAGACCTCGACGGTGTGCGCGTGTTCAGCGCGCAGGGCAAGCCGCTCGCGCACATCCGCCTGCCCGAGCGCTGCGCCAACCTGTGCTTCGGCGGGCCGAAGAACAACCGCCTCTACATGGCGAGCTCGCACTCGCTGTACGCGCTGTACGTCGAGGCGCACGGCGCGACCTGAGTCGCGCTTCGCTGATCGAGGGCCGGCTGCTCAGCCGGCGATCAGCGGCAGCGCCTCGAGGCCGCGCAGGTTGATCAGGTGGCGCCAGCACGGCGCCGCTTCCGCGAGGCGCAGCGTCGGGTAGCGTTGCAGCAGGCGCGTGAAGGCGATCTCGCCTTCGAGCCGCGCGAGCGGTGCACCGAGGCAGAAGTGGATGCCGGCGCCGAAGCCGAGCTGGGCATTCGGCACCCGTCCGACGTCGAAGCGTTCCGGATCGGCGAACACCGCCGGGTCGCGGTTCGCCGGGCCGAGCATGAAGTACAGCACCTCCTCGGGCGGGATCACGGTGTCGCCGATCGGGTACGGCTCGACCGTCATCCGCGACACCATCGTCACCGAGCCTTCGTAGCGCAGCATTTCCTCGACCGCCGAGCCGGTCAGCGCCGGGTCGGCGCGCAGGCGCGCCAGCTCGGCCGGATGGCGCAACAAGGTCAGCAGGCCGTTGCCGATCAGGTTGGTCGTGGTCTCGTGGCCGGCGATGAAGAGCAGGACCAGGTTGCCGAGCAGTTCGTCGGCGCTCAACTGCCCTTCGCCGCCCTGCGCCGCGACGAGAAGGCTCAGCAGGTCGTCGCGGCGCGAGCCGGCGCGGCGTGCCTCGATGTGGCCGCGCAGGTAGGCCACCATCTCCTCGGCAGCGCGGCCGGCCGCGGCACGCTGTTCGCGGCGCACCACCGGCTCGACGATGACCGCGAGCGCGTCGGACCACAGCTTGGTCTGCGCGAAATCGGCCGGCGGCAGGCCCAGCACGTCGCAGATCACGCGGACCGGCAGCTGCTGCGCGAAGCCCGCCATCAGTTCGAACCCGCCTTGCTGCGGCAGCGCGCCGAGCAGCTCGTCGGTCAGCGCGGTGATGCGATCGCGCAAGGCCGCGATCACCGGCGGCTTGAAGGCGCCGTTGACCAGCCGGCGCAGCCGCGTGTGCTTCGGCGGATCGTTGAAGAGCATCCAGTGCTCGGTCGTGCGCTCGAGCGTCGAATCGGCGATGAACGGGCGGTACTGCCGGTAGACCGGCGAGCGCCACGGCTCGCGACTGAGGCGCGAGCTGCGCAGGCCGGCGCTGGTGTCGGCGTGGTGGCTGACGAGCCAGATGCCGACGACGTCGCGCTCGGCTCGGCCTCGCTCGCGAACAGCGCGCAGCAGCGGATGCGGATCGTCGCGGAACGCCGGATGGCGCATGTCGATCGTGGCGGGGGCAGCGGTGGCGGAGTCGGTCATCGGCAGGTCCGTTCGACAGAGACGAGAGTGCGATCAAGCCGCGACGTTCCGACTTCGCCTACTGGCGGATACCCTGTTCCGCGCGCCGCGCAGAGCGCCGACGGGGCAGACGTCGCTACAGTGAGTTCCCCTGACGATCGAACGAAGGACTCTCCGATGAGCGAGCCGGCCGGCTCCTGGAAGATGCAGTTTCCCGGCAACCTCGCGTGGTCGAACGCGGTGCTGGTGACGCAGGGCATGGTGCCGTACGACGCGGTCGCGCTGGCCGAGATCGACACGGTGTGCGCGCGCCTCCGCGCACGTGCGATCGGGCCGGAAGCGTGGTGCGACGAATGGGTCGCGATGGGCGAGCAAATCGAGGCCCAGGGCGACGCCGCGGCGCGCCTTGGTCACGAGCGCAGCGCCGGCCACGCGTGGCTGCGCGCCGGCATGTACTACTTCACCGCGGAGCGCTTCATCCACCCGGGGGCCGAGAAGCGCGCCCTTGGCGAGCGCGCGATCCTCTGCCAGCAGGCCGGCCTGCTGCGCCGCCATCCGTGCATCGAGAAGGTCGAGGTGCCGTTCGAAGGCGCATCGCTGCCGGCGCTGTTCATGAAGGCCGAACCCGGGATCGGTGCGGACCGCGCGCCGACCGTCGTCGTCTTCGACGGCATGGACAACTGCAAGGAGATGAGCGTGCTGTTCTGCGGGCTCGAGTTCGCTGCGCGCGGCTGGAACACGCTCGCGATCGACGGGCCGGGCCAGGGCGAGTCGCTGCGGCTGCGCGATCTCTACGCGCGCCACGATTACGAGGTCGCGGGCAGCGCTGCGCTCGACTTCGTGTGCGCGCGCGCCGACGTCGATCCTCAGGCGGTCGTCGTGATGGGCTACAGCTTCGGCGGCTACTACGCGGCGCGCGTCGCCGCCTTCGAGCCACGCTATGCCGCCGGGGTCGCGTTCTCGGCGCTGCACTGGGACCTCGCCGCGTTCCAGCGCGAGGTGCTGAAACGCCAGCAGGCTGACCCGAAGGCGACCGCGCAATCGACCTTCCACTTCGCCTGGATCATGGGCTGCCTCGGCGACCCCGAAGGCGCGATCCGCAAGGCCGAGCGCTTCTCGCTCGAAGGCGTCGCCGAGCGCATCACGATGCCGTTTCTGATCGTGCACGGCGCCGACGACAAGGTGGTCCCAGTCACGGCCGCGCACCGGCTGTACGAAGCGCTCACGGCCGCGCCGCGCACGTTGAAGATCTTCGACGCCGAAGAAGGCGGCTCCGGCCACTGCAGCGTCGACAACCGGCCGCTCGGCGTCGGCTACATCGCCGACTGGATCGGCGACACCCTCGCCGCGCGCCGACCGGCCGCAGAATCCACCCCCGTCATGCCATCGCCCTGAACTCATTGTTTCGAAGGACCCCGATGAAATCGATCGTCACCGCGTTGCTCGGCGCCGTGCTGCCGCTGGCCGCCTGGTCGCAGGCCTATCCGTCGGTCAAGCCGATCCGCCTGATCGTGCCGTTCGCGCCCGGCGGCAACGTCGACATCACCGCGCGCACGATCGCGCCGGGGCTCGGCGAAGCGATCGGGCAGACCGTCGTGGTCGAGAACCGCACCGGTGCCGGCGGTGTGCTCGGTGCCGATGCCGTCGCCAAGTCGCCGGCTGACGGCTACACCTTGCTGATGGGCTCGAACAGCTCGGTCAGTGTCGCGCCGGCGCTGAACCCGAAGAACCCGTACCACCCGATTCGCGATTTCGCGCCGATCTCGCTGGTCGCGGCGACGCCGTTCGTGCTGGTCGCGCATCCGTCGGTGCCGGCCAACACGCTCGGCGAGCTGATCGCCCTCGCGAAGGCCAAGCCGGGCAGCCTGACAATGGCGTCGGGCGGCATCGGCAGCTCGAACCACCTGGTAGGCGAGCTGTTCCAGTCGGTCACCCGCACCAAGCTGCTGCACATCCCGTACAAGGGCGCGGGCGCGGTGGCCGGCGATCTGATGGGCGGCCAGGTGCAGCTGCTGTTCGACCAGCTCGCCGCGTCGACGCCGAACATCAAGTCGGGCAAGTTGAAGGCGTTCGCGGTGACGTCGGCGACCCGCGCCAGCGTGCTGCCCGAGGTGCCGACGATGGTCGAGTCGGGGCTGAAGGAGATGGACGTCATCAACATCACCGGCCTGCTCGCACCGATCGGCACCTCGCCCGAGATCGTCGCGCGCCTCAACGCGGCGCTGCTGAAGGTGCTCGCGCGAACGGAGGTCAAGGAGCGCTTCGCGACCCTCGGCGTGAGCCCGCTCGGCAGCACGCCGGAGCAGTTCGCGACCTTTATCCGCGACGACTACGCGAAGTGGACCAAGGTGATCACCGACGCGAACATCAAGGCCGAGTGAGCGTCGATCAAGGCCGAATGAGCGTTCGCCGATCCGTCCGATGCCGATCGCCTTCGAGCTGAACGACCGCGCGGTCTCGATCGAGGTCGACCCGGCCGCACGCCTGCTCTATGTGCTGCGCAACCAGCTCGATGCCTGCGGCACGCGCTTCGGCTGCGGGTCGGGCGCGTGCGGCGCCTGCTTCGTGCTCGTCGACGGCGCGCCGGTGCCTTCGTGCGACACGCCGATGTGGGCGATCGAGGGCAAGGCCGTGCGCACGATCGAGGGACTCGGCACCGCCGAATCGCCGCACGCGTTGCAACGCGCGTTTGCGCGTCATACCGCGATCCAGTGCGGCTACTGTGCGAGCGGCATTCTGATCAGCGCGGCGGCGTTGCTCGAACGCGTTTCCGACCCGACCGCGCAGCAGATCCGCGAAGCGCTCGATCGCCACCTGTGCCGCTGCGGCATGCAGCAGCGCATGGTCGCCGCGGTCCTCGACGCGGCGCGTGCGTTGCGTGACGGCGCGGCGGCGAGCATCGCTTGAGCTGAGATGGCGCTGAAGCCCGGCCTCGCGGCCACCCTCGCGCGTGCACCGCGCATCGGCGATTGGCTCGAGCTGAAGATCGATGCGAGCGGGACCCGGCGCTGGACCGTGCGCACCGGCAAGGTCGAGATCGGCCAGGGCATCCACACGGCGCTGCGCCAGATCGCCGCCAGCGCGCTCGGCGAAGCGCTCGATCGCGTGCAGGTCGGGCCGGTGACGACAGCCGGCTCGCGCGATGAAGGCACGACCTCCGGCAGCCGGTCGATCGAGGAGGGCGGTGCGCTGATTCATGGCGCGTGCTGCAGCCTGGTGGCGGTTCTGCGCGAACGCCAGGCGGACGCGACGGTCCATGGAGCCGAGCTGCTCGCGATGGCGACCGCCGACGATCTGTCGAATCCCGTTGATCCGGTGCTCGTGTCAGCCGTCTTCAACGGGCCGTGGATCGATCGCGATGCCGCGCCGGCCGACACGATGCAGAAGCTGCTCGGCCGGGCGACCTACGTGCAGGACCTGCGGATCGACGGCATGCGCCATGCGCGCGTGCTGCGCGGGCCGTGGCATCGCGCGGTACTGCGCAATGCGGCGCAGGTGCAGTCGCTGCTCCCGGAAGCGGTGCAGTGGTTCAGCGACGGTGACTTCATCGCGCTGCTTGGCGACGACGAGGATCGTGTCGTGCGCGCGTGGACCGCGTGTCGCGCCGCGGCACAATGGTCCTCGACGCCGCTCGCCGACATCGATCCGAACGATCCGGCGTGGCTGACTCGCGCGCCGAGCGAGACACACGTCGTGCTCGACCAGCCGGCCAACGACCCGGTGCTCGACCTTGTGTCCGTCGCTGCCGAAGCGTCGACGGACACAACGCGCCACGAGGCGACCTACACACGGCCGTATCTCGCGCATGCGTCGATCGGTCCGTCGTGCGCGCTCGCGAGCCGGGTCGACGGGCGGCTCGATGTCTGGTGCCACAGCCAGGCTATCTTCGCGCTGCAGGCCGAGATCGCCGGTGCGCTCGGCCTGCCGATTGAGCAGGTCAACGTTCCCCACGTGCAGGGCTCGGGCTGCTACGGCCACAACGGCGCCGACGATGTGGCGTTCGATGCGGCGCTGCTCGCGTGGTGGCTGCAGCAGCCGGTGCGCGTGCAGTGGATGCGCGAGGACGAGTTCAGCAGCGCGCCGTTCGGGCCGGCCACCGTCGTCAAGATTTCAGCTTCGATCGACGCGTGCGGCCGCATCGGCAACTGGCAGTTCGACAGCTGGGGCGCGGGCCACCATTCGCGGCCGGGCACACCGGCAACGCCGCGCTTGCTCGGCGCCTGGCAGCGCGAGCCAGCCGTCGTCGAGACGATGCCGGGCAATTTGCCGATGTCGGCCGGCGGCGGCGCCGAGCGCAACTCGGTCCCGCTCTATGCGATCGACGGCGTTCAGGTCCGCGTTCACCGCATCACCGCGCCGCCGGTGCGTTCGTCGTCGCTGCGCGCGCTCGGTGCGCTCGCCAACGTGTTCGCGATCGAGTCGTTCATCGACGAGCTGGCCGAGCGAGCCGGCCTCGATCCGCTTCAGCTGCGTCTCGATCACCTGGACGATGAACGCGCGGCCGACGTGCTTCGCGATGCGGTCGCGCACTCGCCGTGGTCGACCTGGCGCGCCGCGCCGCCGGCGAACCACGGCATCGGCTGTGCGCTCGCCCGCTACAAGGGCAGCGCCGGCTGGTGCGCGGTGGTCGCGTGCGTGTCGGCCGAAGCCAAGATCCAGGTGCACGACCTCTACATCAGCGTCGATGTCGGCACCGTCGTCAACCCGGACAGCGTGCGCAGCCAGGTCGAAGGCGGCGCGGTGCAGGCCACCAGCTGGGCGCTGACCGAGCGCCTCGGCTTCGATGCCGCCGGCGTTGCGACCGCCACCTGGGACAGCTACCCGATCCTGCGTTTCAGCGACGCCCCGGCCGTGCATGTCAACGTGCTCGACCGTACCGGCGAGCCGGCCCTCGGCGCCGGCGAGATCGCGCAGGGCCCGACCGCCGCGGCGATCGCGAATGCCCTCGCGCATGCGCTGGGCGTGCGCGTCCGCGACCTGCCAATGACCTTCGAGCGCGTCGCCCAGGCGATCGGCGCCTGACGACGCCCGAGAACGCCCGATCCTTCCACCGTCACGAACTGCGATCCACCATGACCGATCAGATTCCGACCTGTGCGCCGCACGACCCCGCACCGCGCGCCCCTGCCATCGCAACGCCGCCGCTGGCCTGCGACTGCCATGCGCATGTGTGCGGCCCGGCCGCGCGCTATCCGTACTCGCGGAACCGCATCTACACGCCGCCCGACGCGCTGCTGGCCGACTACCGCCACATGCTCGACACGCTCGGCGTCGAGCGCGCGGTGCTCGTGCAGCCGAGCCTGTACGGCACCGACAACCGAGCGATGCTCGATGCGCTCGACGTCGATCCGGCGCGCCTGCGCGGCGTCGCGGTGGTCGACTTCGACGTCGATGCGAAGTCGATCGAGGCGCTGCATGCGCGCGGCGTGCGTGGCGTGCGCTGCAACATCGTCGATCTGAAGGACGGCCAGGGCGTGCTGCCGGTCGCCGCGCTGACGACCTTGGCGAAGCGCGTCGCGCCGTTCGGCTGGCACCTCGAGTTCCTGATGCACGTCGACGAGTTTCCCGACCTCGACCGCCAGCTCGCGCCGATCGGCGTGCCGATGGTGTTCGGCCACCTCGGCTATGTGCCGACGCTGCGCGGCACGCACAGCGAAGGCTTCGAGGCGCTGCTGCGCCTGCTGCGCGACGGCCGCGCCTGGGTCAAGCTGACCGCGCCGTATCGGCTCACCGGCAGTGCGCTGCCGTATGCCGACGTCGATGCGTTCGCAGCGCGCCTGGTCGAGGCGGCGCCGGATCGGCTGGTCTGGGGCACCGACTGGCCGCACGTGATCATCAAGACCGCGATGCCGAACGACGGCGACCTGTTCGACATCTTCAACCGCTGGGTGCCCGACGCCGCGCTGCGCCGGCGCATCCTGGTCGACAACCCCGCGCGCCTTTATGGCTTCGCAACTGCCTGAGGGCATGACGATGGCCGATTCGATCAAGGAGCGCCTGCGGCGCGGCGACCCGATCGTCGCGGTCAGCCTGGCCGGCGACAACCCGGACCTCGTCGAGCCGCTGCAGCGCTTCGGCGCCGACCTCGCGTTCATCGACTGCGAGCGCACCGGCATTGGCCTCGATGCCGCGACGCGGATCATCCGGGCCGCGCGCGCCTGCGGCCTGCCGAGCGTGGTGCGCAGCCCGAGCGACGACGCGGCGACCTTGGTGCAGTTCCTCGACCGCAAGGCAACCGGCCTGGTCGTGCCGCATGTCGACACGCCGGCGCAGGCCGCCGCGGTCGTCGAGTTGACGCGCTACGCGTGCGGCGACGATGCCGTGAACCGGCTCGTCATCGTGCAGATCGAGACGCGCAAGGCGGTCGCCTGCATCGACGAGCTGGCGCACGTCGAGGGCGTCGACGCGTTCCTGATCGGACCGAACGACCTCGCCTACGACATGAACGGCCGGCGTGGCGCCCGCACCGCCGAGACCGAGCAGGCGCTCGACCATGTCTGCGCACGCCTCGCGGCTGCCGGACGGCGCTTCGGCATGCCGTCGCGCCTCGACGAGCTGCCGAGCTTCCGGCGCCGCGGCTGCACGTAGCTGTACTACCCGGTCGAGTGGCTGCTCGAACGCGCGCTCGGCGAACTGAAGGCAGCGCTGCGCTAGAGCGATGCGCTCACGGGACGCGATCTCGCAAGATCAGCGCAGCAGCCCGGCTTCCTTCAGGTAGCGCTGCGCGCCCGGATGGATCAGGTCGGCGCGCGGCGCCGATGCGACGGTGTTCGCGCTCGTCGTTTCGCTCGCCTGCGGCAGGCGCTTCGCCAGTGCGGCCTCGCCGCGGTTCAGCGCGCGGGCAAGGCGATAGGCGGCATCGTCGGAAAGGCTGGGCTTGGCGATCACGAACGCCCATGAGCCGACCGACGCGATCGGGCCGGACTGGCCGGCGTAGCTGCCGGCGGGAATGGTCATCGGCTTCAGCAGCGCGTGCTTCGCGACGATGCGCGCGGTCTGCTGCGCATCGGGAGCGATGAAGCGGGCGCCGCCCGGGCTCGCGGCCATCGCGGTGAAGCCGGGCCAGCCGCTGCCGCCGCCCCACAGCGCGGCGACGCGGCCGTCCTGCACCATCGTCGGGCCGTCGCCGGCGCGATCCAGGTACACCGCCTGGAAGTCCTTCTCGATGTCGTAGCCGAGGCCATCGAGCACGTAACGCGCGAGGATCACGAGCCCCGAGCCTTTCGCGCCGAACGCGACCGGCTTGCCGACCAGGTCGGCGATGCTGCGATGCGGGCTGTCGCCGCGGACGACGAACATGCCCGGGGTCGAGTACATCGCGGTGATCAAGGTCAGCTTGGCCGGCGCGCGCCCGATGCGGTTGATCGCTTCATAGAGCGGCTCGCCGGTGACCAGCGCGATGTCGAGCTGACCGGCCTCGATGAGCGGAATGTTCTCGGTGCTGCCGCGCGTGTTGCGCGGCTGGACCGACAGCGTCGGATCGACCTCGTTGACGGTCTCGGCGAAGGCCGCGCCGTAGACCGGAAAGCCGCCGCCCGGCGTCGCGGTTCCGAGCACCAGGGTCGTCTTCTCCTGCGCGCGCACGAGTCCAGGGACCAGCGTCACGAGGGACGCCCCGACCAGCAGAGATCGACGACGGTGCATGGCGGGCGCCTCATGTGTTTTTCCGGCCCGCAGCATAGCGCGAGGCCGTGCCGCGAGCCGTCGACGCTCGATGCAGATGTGGCTTCACGCACTTGCATCGACACGCGGCGCGGCCGCCGACCCAGGCCTTAGGATGAACGTCCTCGCATGGACGCCAACGACCTCGCCCGCATCGCTGCCCTCGAGATGCAGAGCCATGGCTTTCGGCCCGAGTTCGGCCCGGAGGTCGCGCGCGAGCTGCAAGGCTCCTCGTCGCACGGCGACGCCGACAGCGCCGATGTGCGCGACCTGCGCGACCGGCTCTGGTTCTCGATCGACAACGCCGACACGCTCGATCTCGATCAGCTGAGCTGGGCCGAGGCGCTGCCCGATGGCGGCGTGCGCCTCGCCGTCGCGGTGGCCGACGTCGATGCGCGGGTGCCGGCCGGCGGCGCGATCGATGCGCACGCCGCCGCCAACACGACCTCGGTCTACACCGCAGCCGGTGTGTTCCCGATGCTGCCGCCGGCGCTGTCGAACGACCTGACGTCGCTGCGCGAGAGCGCGGACCGACGCGCTGTCGTGGTCGAGATGCGCATCGTTCGCGACGGTGCGGTTGGAGATGCCGAGCTCGTCGTCGCGACCGTGCGCAACCACGCGAAGCTCGACTACGACAGCGTGTCAGCGTGGCTCGACGGACAGGCCGAGGCGCCGCCCGCGGTCGCCGCGAGTGCGGCGCTGGCCGTCCAGCTGTGCCTCCACGACCGGGCTGCGCTCGGCCTGCGCCGCTGGCGCCATCAACGCGGTGCGCTGAACATCGCGACGGTCCAGGCGCGGCCGGTCTTCGTCGACGGCGAACTGACCGACCTGCGCGCCGACCGCAAGAACCACGCGAAGGACCTGATCGCCGATCTGATGATCGCGGTCAACGGCGTGACCGCCCGCTTCCTCACGTCGCACGGCCTGCCATCCCTGCGCCGCGTGCTGCAGCAGCCGCGCCGCTGGGACCGGCTGGTGGCGCTGGCGGCCGGCTACGGCGCCGCGTTGCCGGCCGGGCCGGACGCGCGCGCGCTCGATCAGTTTCTGGCCGCGCGGCGCGCGGCGGAGCCGGGCCGCTTCGAGGATTTGTCGCTCGCGGTCGTCAAGCTGCTCGGCTCGGGCGCCTACGCGGCGGCGCCGGCCGACGCGCCTCCGGCCGGCCACTTCGGGCTCGCCGTCAACGACTACGCGCACTCGACCGCGCCGAACCGCCGCTTCGTCGACCTCGTGACGCAGCGCCTCGTGAAGTCGGCGCTGGCCGGACGCGCGCCGCCGTATTCGAACGAGGCGCTCGACGCGATCGCGCAGCACTGCACCGCGCAGGAGGACAACGCCTCAACGATCGAGCGCCGGGTATTGAAGGCGGCCGCGGCTTATCTTCTGCAGGGCCGCATCGGCGAGACCTTCGACGCGATCGTCACCGGCGTCGCGACCAAGGGTACCTTCGTCCGCATCGCGTCGCCGCTGGTCGAGGGGCGCCTGGTGCACGGCGCCGAAGGGCTCGACGTCGGCGACGCAGTGCGTGTCCGGCTCGAAGGCGTGGACATCGACCAGCGCTTCATCGACTTCTCGCGGGTATGAGCGGCGCGCCGGTCGCGCGGCGATCGTGCTGAATCGGCCAGCGCTTCGGGTCGAGGTCAGTCGACGCGAGGCACCCGCCGCTCTTAGTGGGCTAACCGACTTCGGAGAGCACCGCGCTTAGTGCGCCTGCGGTCCCTTCGTCAGGGCGCCGTAGACCAAGTCCTGCATCTGCTCCCGGTAGTACTTGCGCAGTTCGCCCGGCGCGGCCGTGCCGAACGCGACCACCAGCTGCTGCTTCGGATCGGCGAAGAAGCCGGTGCCGTTCGCGCCGTTCCACGAGAACTCGCCCGGGTTGCCCGGTACTGCCGCGAGGCCGGGCTGCAGCCGGACTGCGACGCCGAGTCCGAAGCCGTAGCCGTCACGATGCGGCTCGACGTTGGCGACGCGGTTCTGGATGCCCGCGCCGAGGTGGTTGGTCGTCATCAGCTGCACGAACGCCGGGCTCAGCACCTGCTGCCCGTCGAGGCTGCCGCCGTTCAGCAGCATCTGGCCGAAGCGGATGTAGTCGCCCATCGTGCCGAATGCGCAGGCGCCGCCGCAGTCGAACGTCGGCGGCTTGTCGATTGCGCCGATGTTCTGCGGCTTGCCGTCGAGCGGGTTGTTCGGGAACGGCCGCGCGATCCGCGCGCGCTGCGCATCGGTCGGGCGGAACGTGGTGTCGGTCATCTTCAGCGGCTTCCAGACCGTGTCGGCCAGATGGCCGCCCAGCGTCTTTCCGGTGACCTTCTCGACGACCGCGCCGAGCACGTCGAACGACAGGCTGTACTCGAACACGGTGCCCGGCTGGTAGACCAGCGGCAGCTTGGTGAGCGCCTCGGCCATGTCGCTCGCCTTGCCCATGTACGACGCCGCGCTGCCGCTCGGCCATTGCGCCGAGATCGGGCTGCCGCCATCGGGCCGGCCGCCGTAGGTCAAACCGGACGTGTGTCGGAACAGGTCGTGGATCAGGATCGGCCGCTTCTGCGGCTCGAGCGTGACCTTGCCGTCGGCACCCGCGACGCCGACCTGCATCGTGCCGTAGCCCGGAAAGTAATCGGCCAGCCGGCTCTGCAGCGGAAGCCGCGCCTGTTCCGTCAAGGTGAGCGCGCCGACCGCGGCCATCGGCTTGGTCATCGACGCGAGCTGGAACAGCGTGTCGGTCGCCATCGGCACGTTCTTCGCCTTGTCGGCGAAGCCGAACGCCTTGAAGTAGACGAGCTTGCCTTGGTGCGCGATCGCCACCACCGCGCCCGGCACACGATTGCGCTCGATCTCGCCGGCAAAGAACGTCTCGATGTTGCGCAGCCGTTCGGTCGACATGCCGACGCTCTCCGGCGTGGCGGTGGGCAGCGGCTGGGCCTGCGCGAGCGTTGCCACGGCGAGGGCGGCGGTGGCCGCTGCGAACTTGTTCTTCGTCATCTGATGTGCTCCATGTCTCTTGTGTGAATCGTCTCCGGCTCGGGCCGGGGCTACGATGATGTCACCGACCACTCCAGAGTTGCTCATGGGCCTACTCGACCCTGCCGCCATCGCGAGCTGGCACGCGCATGTCTACTTCGACGCGGCGAGCCGCGATGCAGCGTGGGCGCTGCGCGAGACGATCGAGCGCGAGCTCGGCGGCCGGCTCGCGCTCGGCCGATTCCATGAAAAGCCGGTCGGGCCGCACCCGATGTGGAGCTACCAGCTCGCGTTCGATGCCGATGCGTTCACGGCGGTGGTCGGCTGGCTCGCGCTCAACCACGGCGCGCTCGATGTGTTCATGCATCCGAACACCGGCGAGGAGCTGCGCGACCACCGCGACTCGGCGCTCTGGCTGGGCCGGTCGCATACGCTGAACCTGGCCGCGCTCCGCGGCTGATCGGGGCCGGCCGCGATGCGTGACCGCGGTCTCCGACGGTTTGGCACGCCGGTCCCCCGATGACGACGGCATTCGCCACCGTCGTCGATGCATCGGCGCGCGTGGCGGAGACGCGGAGCCGGCTCGCCAAGCGAGACGCGATCGCGGCGTGCCTGCGCGGCGCCGCGACCGACGAGATCGAGACCGCGGTCGCGGTCCTGTCCGGCGAGACTCGCCAGGGCCGCATCGGCATCGGCTACCGCACGCTGGCGGCACTGCGCGGCGCGCCGGCGCCGCAGCCCGAGCTCGCCTTGCGCGAGGTCGATGCGACGCTCGGTCGCATCGCGGCAACCACCGGAAAGGGCTCTGCGGTCGAGCGCAGCGCGCTGCTGCAGGCGCTGTTCGCGCGCGCCACCGCGGCCGAGCAGGAATTCCTGGTCCGCCTGCTCGTCGGCGAGTTGCGCCAGGGCGCGCTCGAAGGCGTGATGATCGATGCGATCGCGGCCGCCGCGACGCTGCCGGTGGCCGACGTGCGCCGTGCCGCGATGGTGGTCGGCAGCTTGCCCGCCGTGGCCCGGGTCGCGCTGACCGAAGGCGCTGCGGGCCTCGTCCGCTTCGCGATCGCGATGCACCGCCCGCTGCAGCCGATGCTCGCGCAGCCAGCCGACGACATCGCCGCGGCGCTCGCGCTGCTCGGCACCGCCGCCCTCGAATGGAAGGTCGACGGCGCCCGCGTGCAGGTGCACAAGGCCGGCGACGAGATCCGGGTCTACACGCGCGCCCTGAACGACGTCACGGCCTCGGTGCCCGAGATCGTCGAGGCAATGCGCGACCTGCCGGCGCGCGAGCTGATCCTCGACGGCGAAGCGATCGCCGTCACCGCAAGCGGTGCGCCGCAGCCGTTCCAGGTGACGACGCGCCGCTTCGGCCGCAAGCTCGACATCGCTCGCATGCGCGCCGAGCTGCCGCTCGCGGTGTACTTCTTCGATTGCCTGTACCGCGACGGCGTGTCGCTCGTGGACCGGCCGGCGCACGAGCGCTTCGACGCACTCGCCGATTCGGTGCCGGCGCCGCTCGTCGTCCCGCGCCTGATCACGGCGGACGTCGGCGCGGCGGAGACCTTCTATGCCGATGCGCTGGCGCGCGGCCACGAAGGCGTGATGGCGAAGGCGCTCGACGCCACCTACGAGGCGGGCAGCCGCGGCGCGAGCTGGCTCAAGGTTAAGCGCGCGCACACGCTCGACCTCGTCGTGCTCGCCGCCGAGTGGGGCAACGGCCGCCGCAAGGGATGGCTGTCGAACCTGCATCTCGGCGCGCGCGACCCGGCCGGCGGCTGGGTCATGCTCGGCAAGACCTTCAAGGGCATGACCGACGTGCTGCTCGCCTGGCAGACGCGCGAGCTGCTCGCACGCGAGACCCGCCGCGACGCCTACACCGTGCACGTGCGGCCGGAGCTGGTGGTCGAGATCGCGTTCAACGACCTGCAGGAGAGCCCCGTGTATCCCGGCGGCCTGGCCCTGCGCTTCGCGCGCGTGAAGGGCTACCGCGCCGACAAGCAGGCGCAGGACGCGGACACGATCGAGACCGTGCGCGCGCTGCACGCGGCGCAGTCGGTGCGCGGCATGAGCTGAGCGACGCGGGTCGGCCGGCGCGGTCGGCAGGTTTTATCGTGCAACCAGAAGGTTGCACTCAGGGGCGTCTTCGGGCACACTTCGGAGCGCAACTAAATGGTTGCGCGATTGGACCCTGCAATGACCGCCTACGCATCCCCCTCCGCCACCGACCGCATCGAGCGCAGCGTCGTGATCGACGCGCCGCGCGAGCGGGTCTGGCGCGCACTCTCGAACGCCGAGGAGTTCGGCCGCTGGTTCGGCGTCGAGCTGACGGGCCAGACCTTCTCGGCGGGCGCCCGCATGCGCGGCCGCATCACGGTCCCGAGCTACGAGCACGTCTGGTTCGACATCGTCGTCGAGCGCGTCGAGTTGCAGTCGCTGCTCTCGTACCGCTGGCATCCGTACGCGGTCGATCCGGCCGTCGACTACACGGCCGAGACGCCGACGCTGGTCACGTTCTCGCTCGCTGACACGCCAAGTGGCGGGACCCGGCTCACCGTCGTCGAGTCGGGCTTCGACCAGGTTCCGCCGCATCGCCGCCTCGAAGCCTTCCGCATGAACAGCGGCGGCTGGGACGGGCAGATGGAGAACATCGTGCGCCATGTCGGCGGCTAGAGGCGTCACGAAGCGCGCGCTGCCGCTCCATGCCGGGCTGCCGGCGGTCGTGCGCTCGAGCGAGGCGCTGGCCGGCGTCTTCGCGGCGCTCGGCGATCCGGTCCGGCTGCGCCTCGTCGCGGTGCTGTGCGCCGGCGGCGCGTTCTCGATCGCGCAGCTCACGGCGCAGACCGCGATCAGCCGGCAGGGCGTGACCAAGCACCTGCAGGTGCTCGCGGATGCCGGCGTCGTCCGCGATGCGAAGCTCGGTCGCGAGCGCCTCTGGCAGCTCGACCCGCGTCAGCTCGAAGCCGCTCGGCAGAGCCTCGACGTGATCGGCCGCGAGTGGGAGTTCGCGCTCGGCAAGCTGAAGGCGTTCGCCGAGGCGGGCTGAACAGCGCGGGCCCGGCTCCGCCTCGCTGCTGTTTTAGCGCGCGCGGCGCTTCGCGACCCGACCGATCAGCAGCAGGCCGCCGCCGAAAAGCGCCCAGGTTTCCGGTTCGGGAATTGCCGCGATCGAAAGCTGGTCGGCGGCGATCCGCTGCAGCGACACCGCATCGGCGCTGCTGATGCCGAGATCGATCGCGGCCTGCTCGTTGGCGCCGAGCGAGAGCGGGCTCACGCCGGTGATCATGCCGAACTGCACCAGCGCGTCGAGGTACGAGCCGTACTTGCTGGCGTGCAGGTAGTCGTCCCACCACAAGTTCATCAATCCGCCCGGCGGGTTCGGCACGTAGACGCCGTTGGCGTCGTAGAAGCCCGAGCCCTTCGCGATGCCACGGTCGACCGCGAGCTGGAACGCGTCGCCGACCGGCAGCACGCCGGCAAAGCGCGGGTTCGTGCTCGCCTTGGCCGCGAACGACTCGCGCAGGTCGGCGGTCATCGCCGCGAGCGAGCCGTAGTACAGGATCGCATTGCCGCCGGCGCTCGTCGTGTCGACGATCGGCCGACCGTCCGGCGTGGTCGGGTCGGCCCGCGTGATCTTGTGGGCGAACACCATGTCCGGCCGGGCCCAGGTCTGCGTCAGGTAGATCTTGGTTGCCGCGCTTGCGTTCGGGTTCTGCGGGATGCTGCGGACCGTGTTGCAGGTCGCCGCCGACGAGCCGGTGGCCTGGCACGCGGCCAGGCTGCCGAACAGCTGCGTCTCGGTGTAAACCTGCGCTGCGCCGTTGTGGATGAAGCGCTCGAACTGATCGGCGTACGCGTTGAACGTCGCCAGGTCGGCATTGCGCCCGCGGCCGGGCGGCAGTGCGGCGTCGCTCTGCTCCTGCAGCACGACGGTGTCCCAGGTCTTCAGCGCCGCGTTGCCGCGCAGGTCCCAGGCCGCATTGGCGGTGTTGAGGAACTGGCCGCGCAGGCTCGCGGCGTTGCGGGCCGAGATCGAGACGTCGTAGTCGAGCCCGCTCTCGTCGGTGAACTTCTTGAAGATGCCGGGTACGCCGCCCCACGGATGCGGCTCCCACGGGTTCGCGCCGGTCGAGCTGATCGCGTTGAACCCGGCGGTCAGGTCGTGGACGTTGGCGGTGTTGTAGCTCATCACCGGATCGAGTCGACCGAACGTGTAGCTGTTGCCGATGAAGAGGATCGAGACCGGGTCGGCCATCGCGGCGGAACTGATGCCGAATGCGGCGGCGAGCAGGCAGAGGTGGCGCTTCATGGTGTCTCCGATTCGAGTGGAAGGTGAATAAGTCACCTCGACGCCTCCCATTCTTCACTCGGCGAAAAGCCCTCGCCTGCCTACAGTGAAGTCGTCATTCCAGAATCGTTCTTCGGGTGACGCAAGACCTCTCTTCTCGCCAAAAGGATTTGTTGTGAACACGAAGCAGTTTCTGATCTCGTCCCTGATCGTCGTCGCCGGCACCGTGGTCACCGCGCCCGCTCGGGCCGACGGCGGGATCGCGCCGACCACGCGCGCCGACGTCAGGGCGCAGGTGTTGGAGGCGCGTGCGGCCGGCGAGTTGCGGCCGGCCGGCGACGCCTCGGAGCCGATGGCCTATCGCTTCGGCCCGTCGACCCGCTCGCGCGCAGACGTGCGTGCCGAAGTCGTGATGGGTCGCCTGCAGGGTGACCTGGTGCCCGCCGGCCAGGGCGCCGAATCACACGACGCGAGCGGCCCGTCGATGCTGGCGCGCGCCGACGTCAAGGCCGACACGGTGCTGGCCCGTCTGCACGGCGAGCTGACGCCGAGCGGCGAAGGCTTCGGTCCGGTCGAGCGTCAACAGCGCCTGGTGCGCTATCCGGGCGAACGGATGGCAGCGGCCCCGCGTCGTTGATTGAAACGCGGCGACGCGAGTGCGTCGCCGCGCCACCGCGAGAGCCCGACGCATTAACTAGCGCCAGGCGATCAGCAGCGTGCCGGTGACCGCGAGTGCCGCGGTGAAGGTGAGTTGCGCGGTCGGGCCGCCCCTCAGCCGCGGGTGGACTGCGATGCCGCGGCACACGCCGGCTGCGATGAGGCCCGTCGTCGCCAGCATGGCGGCGGTGTGCAGACCGACTGCTGCCAGCGCCAGAGCGAGCGACCCCGAAGCGGTGATCTCACGGGCCGGGCCGCTGCTCAGGCAGAGCGGCACGAGCGCCGGCACCAGCATCATCCCGGCGCCATGCGCGGTGGCCATCAGGAACGACCACAGCGCGAGGCTGACATGGCCCATTGTGTCGGCGCGAGGCGTCGGCAGTCGATCGGGTGAATGACGCGTGCGTGGAGTGCGGCGAGCCAGCGCACGCCAACCCGCGGCACCGACGAGCAGCACGCCGGCCAGCATCTGGAATCCGGTGCGGTCGAATGCGAGCCCTTGCGCCAGCGCCAAGGCCACCAGAGCGACCGAGGCCGCATGACCCATACCGATCGGCAGCAGCGCGCGCCGCGCCTGCGCCGGATTTTCGGCCCGCACCCCGCAAGCCGTGGCGAACATCCAGCCGGTCGCCGGGTTCGCGCCGTGCAAGGCGCCGAGGCCGGCGACGGCGAGCCAGGGCCAGAGGCTGGTCATCGCGGGTGCATCCGCTCGACGCGTGGCTCTCAGGCAGCGAGCGAGCTCAACTCTCCGCGTGGCAGCACGAGGCCGCTGCCGCCGCCTTCACGACCGGCTCGGGCTCGTAGCGGTCGTGGTGGCGCAGCCACTCCATCTTGTACGCCACGTCGCGCTCGTCGCGGCCCTTCGGCATCAGGTCGAGCATGTTGTAGGTGCCCATCATCACCTCGACGCCGCGGCCGTAGGTCGAATAGGTGTGGAAGATCGTGCCGGCGTCGTCCCGGTAGAACGTGCTGATGCCCGGCGCCTCTTCGGAACGAAAAGGCATGCGGTGGTAGTTGTAGTAGACCTCGCCCTTCGCGCGCTCCTCGGCCGTGAAGCTGACGTGGAAGTCGAAGTTGAAGTCGTTCGTGTTCGACGACACCCACGGGAACTGCCAGCCCATGCGCCGCCTAAAGCGCTCGATCTCGGCGATCGGTGCGCGCGAGACCGCAACGAAGCTGACGTCGCGTTGCTTCAGGTGCACGTTCATGCTGCCGACGTGGTCGGCCATGAACGAGCAGCTCGGACAGCCCTGGTCCCAGCCCGGCCCGAACATGAAGTGCTGGACCAGCAGCTGGCGTCGTCCGGCGAAAAGCTCGGCGAGCCGGACCCGGCCCTCGGGCCCGTCGAAGACATAGTCCTTGTCGATGCGCACCCACGGCAGCGCGTGCCGCTCGCGGGCGATCTGGTCGCGCAGGTGGGTCAGCTCCTTCTCGTGCGCCATCAGCGTCCTGCGCTCGGCGATCCAGCGGTCCTGCGAAACGACGGCATGCTCGACGGTTGTGCCGTCGGCGCCGGTGGTCGTGATGGTCGCGGTGGCGGTTGCGGTGTTCATGGTGGTTGCTCCTGGGCTCGATGAGTGGATCGGTCGATGAATGTCCGGGCGACGCGCCGCCCTCGGCGGGCAATGCGGCCGCACGGTTACAGGTGAAACGGAAAGGCCGCGCTCAGCGGCGCTTGGGCCGGCGCACGGCGCGGACGGTGCCGCTCGGACCGCCGCCGCAATAGAAGAGCTCGGCGCCGTCCGACTCCATGCCGCTGACACCGGTGCCGGGCGGCATCTCGAGGCGTTCGAGGACGGCGCCACTGTTCGGGTCGATGCGGCGGATGTCGCTGTCGTCGCCGTCCCAGGTGCCGTGCCACAGCTCGCCGTCGACCCAGGTCACGCCGGTCACGAAGCGGTTCGACTCGATGGTGCGCTGGATCGCGCCGGTCTCGGGGTCGATCTTGTGGATCTTGCGTTCGCGGTACTGGCCGACCCAGAGGCTGCCCTCGGCCCAGGCCAGGCCCGAGTCGCGGCCCTCGCCGGGCGCGGGAATCGACGAGAGCACCTGGCCGTTCGCAGGATCGATCTTGTCGATGCGCGCCTCGGCGATCTGGTACAGGTGGGTGCCGTCGAATGCGGTGCCGGCATCGCCGGCGCGCTCGAGTGTGTGCGCCACTTCGCCGCTCGCCGGATCGATCGCGAGCAGCTTCGCGCCGGTCGCGGCCCACACGCGGCGGCCGTCGTGGCTGACGCCGTGGATCGTCGAGGCACCGGCGAAAGGGCCGTATTCGCGCACGATCTCGGCGGCGCGCGCCGGCGTGCGGGACGTCGTTTTCGTCGTCTTGTCTGAGGTGAGGATCATCGTTTGCTCCGTTCTTCGGTGCGCATCGGTGCGGCGCCGTGAAGCCAATCTACGTGAGCGGCAGCGAAGCGGGGAGTAACAAGATCGTCGTGAAACCGGCCAGCGACGGCGCCAGCCAGCGCTGCGCGCGCGTCCGTCCGATCGAGCGCACCCGGCCGGCGGCCTCGAGCTCGACGAGTGCGCGCTGCACCGTGCGCTGGCTCGCGTCGAGCGCCAGCGCGAGCGCCGAGGTCGACCAGGCCGCGCCGTCGGCGAGCAGCGCCAGCAGCGAAGCCTGATCGCCTTCGAACGGCGGCAGTAGCACGGCGACGCTGCGGTCGTCGTGTGGCGTCAGCGCGAAGCCGCGTGGGGTCGCGTCGATGCGTGCGAGCGGCGCGGCGAGTGAGCGCAAGCGGCCGATCTCGACGCGCAAGCGCGCGCGATGGGTCTCGTCGGGCCGGCGCATTCGGAACGCGCGCTCGATCAGCACGTCGCGCTCGACGTCGCCGGGCCAGGCCTCGGCGAGCGCGCGCGCCAGCGCAAAAAGCACCGGCCGGCGTGCCAGCGGATGCCACGTGGCACCGGCGCGCAGGCCGCGCCGGCACGCGTCGAGCACGAGCGCGCCCGACGCCAGCAGCGCTTCGACCTCGTCGAGGCGCAGCGGCTCTTCGCGGTCAGCGTGATGGCGGCGCGCGGCCGGTCGATCGAGCGCGCCGCGCGCCTCGGCCACTTCGGCTTGAAGCGCAGGCACCTGCGCGCGCTCGGCGGCTTCGGCGGCGCGCGCCAGCGCCGTGCGCGCCTCGGCGGTGCGCAGCGAACGCAGCGCGACCTCGGCCGCGGCCAGTGCAGCGACGGCCTGCAGCGACGGCGCCATCTCGCGTGCATCGAGCGCGCCGAGCGCCGCGCCGGCCTCGTCGATGCGGCCGAGCAGCAGCAGCCGGCGCACCGCGATCAGGCGCGCCTGCAGCGCGTTCGCGCGATCGGCTCGCGCTTCGAGCGCCGCCGATGCGGCGGCGAGTGGCCGTGGCGAACCGCCGATGTCGCGCATGGCCAACTCGACCTCGGCCTGGGCCACCACGCAGCGCGCCCGCGACAGCTCCTCATGGGCACCGAAGCCACGCGCAGCCCGCTTCAGCAGCTCGCGCGCCCGCGCATGCTCGCCGAGCTGCGCCATCGCGATGCCGCGCAGCGCAAGCGCCGGTGGGTCGTCGCGTAGGCTCACGCGCTTGAGCGCGCCGAGCGCGTCGCCGGCAACGAGAGCGCGCGCGGCCGCCGCGATGAGGGAATCCATCGCGAGAGGCTAACGCGCAGTCACGGATGCGTCTTTCGATCTCTGATTGGCCGGTGCGACGACAACGCCGGTGCTGAACGCGAGGCGCGAGCCTCGACCTGCGGCCTGCCGCGCGAGATGCGCTGCAACCCGCGACTACTTCGCCGATGCCGGCAGCACCGGCAGCTTCGGAATGTCGCGTCCGTCGTGCTGCAGGATCACCGTCGCCTTCAAGTTCGCCGCAATCTTCTTGAAGCGGTCGAGCGAGGCCAGCGTCTCGGCGCGGCCGGTGTTGAAAGGCGGCACTCCGTTGCTCTCGTAGTTCTCGTGGAAGTGGGCGAGGTCGCCGCTGATCATGACCGGGCCCGTCTGCTTCAGCTTGACGAGCAGGCTGTGATGGCCCGGCGTGTGGCCCGGCGTGGCGAGCACGATCACGGTGCCGTCGCCGAACACGTCCTTGTCGAGCGGCAGCGCCTCCATCTTGCCGGCGCCGCCGATCCAGTGCGTGAAGCGGTCCGGGTTCGCGTTGGGCGGCGGCTTCGGGCTCGTCAGCACGTCCCAGTCGCCCTTGCCGATCAGCAAGGTCGCCTGCGGGAACGAGGCGACCTGGCCGGTGTGGTCCGGGTGGTAGTGGCTGATGCCGACGAACTTGATCTGCTCCGGCTTGACGTTCACCTGTGCAAGCTGGTTGACGATGGTCGTCTTCGGCGCCACCGCGCCCGCGCTCATCGACTGGCCGGTGTCCCACAGCAGGTAGTCGTCGCCGTGCTTCACGAGGTAGCAGCTGTAGACGATCGGCACCTGCAGCCCGACGTGCGTAAAGACATCGGAGAAGCGCGCGACATCGGACGGCCCGGGGCTGGTGCCGCAGTCGAGGCGGGTGACGGCGAGGTCGACGGTGCCGGCTGGTTGGGCGAAGACGCCGAGGCCCGTCAGGGCGAGGCTGGCGCTCAGCGCAAGGGACAGGGCGGTTCGACGCATGGGAGCTCCTCGAGGCAGTCGGGTGGGGCGAAGGCGAGCATATCAATGGAGTGGGTCGATGCTGTCCATGGCCTTCGTGGCCGAGCAAAGTTCGAGTGCGCCACGGCCGTCAGGGCGAACCCCCGTTGACCGCTTTCGAGGCCGCCGTACCATTTGAAATTCAGTTCTGGCAGGCAGAACTATTCCGCAAGGCGCAGGATCGCGCTCACCGAACGACGCCGCTGTGTGATAGACCATTCGACGCGTCGTGAGAAATTGACCCGAACCGTTCATACCGAGGAGAACTCATGAAATCGAAGCTCATTCCGATCATCGCGACGCTCGCGCTGTGGGGCGCCGCCAGCCTGGCGCTGGCCCAGGACATCCAGGAACGGACGATCCGGTTCGGCCACCTGAACAACACCGACCACCCGACCAGCACGGGGGTCAAGAAGTTCGCCGAAATCGTCGCCGCGAAGAGCGGCGGCAAGCTCACGGTGAAGGAGTTTCCGAGTAGCCAGCTCGGCAACGAGCTGCAGCAGCAATCGGCATTGCAGGGAGGCGTGCAGGAGATGCTGACGGCGTCGACGACGTCGCTGACCGGCATCGTCAAGGAATTCGGCTTGTTCGACTTTCCGTTCCTGTTCAGCAACGCGCAGCAGGCCGACGCGATGGTCGACGGCCCGCTCGGCAAGATGCTGAGCGCCAAGCTGGCGGAGAAGGGCGTCGTCGTGCTCGGCTTCTTCGACCTGGGTTTTCGCAACGTCACCAATGGCAAGCGGCCGATCACCAAGGGCGAAGACCTCGACGGCCTGAAGCTCCGCGTGATCCCGAACCCGGTGTTCCTCGAGACCTTCAAAACCTTCAAGGCGAACCCGCTGCCGATGCCGTTCGCCGAGCTGTACAACGCGCTCGAAAGCAAGGCCGTCGACGGGCAGGAGAACCCGTACTCGGTGATCCTGTCGAGCAAGTTCTACGAAGTGAACAAGTTCGTCAGCGGCACCAACCATGTGTACGCGACCAACCCGGTGCAGATCAGCAAGCGCTTCTGGGACAAGCTCACACCGGTCGAGCAGAAGCTCCTGCAGGAGGCCGCCATCGAGGCGCAGAACTTCCAGCGCGTGGCGAGCCGCGAGGCCGCCGGCAAGGCGCTCGGCGAGCTCAAGGCCAAGGGCATGGTCTACAACGACATCGCCCCGGCCGAGATGGCGCGCATGCGGGCCGAAGTCAAGCCGGTTTACGACAAGTTCGCCGCCTCGTACGAGCCGGCGGTCGTGACGCTGTTCAAGACAGAGCTGGAGCGCGTCTCCAAGTTCTGATTCAGCGCGAGCGGAGGGCTCGACACAGGGCACGGCAGGCATCGCGCCGTCGTGCCCTAGGCGGTTGCCGATTCAAGCTCGGTACATCGGCCACCGCTCCTTGCGGCCGCTCTTCGGAATCGACGGCTTGTGATCCTCGAACAGGCTGGCCACGAAACCGGTGAATGCCCGGATCTTGGGTGCTGTTCGACCACTGCGCTGGTACATGATCTGGACCGGCGGCCCGGCGCCCTGCCACTCCGTCAACAGCGAAACAAGCAATCCTCTTGCGAAGACCGACGCGTCGGCAATATCGAAGATGCGCGTGATGCCGACGCTTGCCATGGCCGCATCCCGCAGCACGGGCCCCTCGTTGGCGCCGTAGTTGCCGCGCACCTTGACCACCTGAGTCTCGTCGCCCTGGGTGAAGGTCCACTCGTCGTAGGGCCTGCCATTGGGCCGCGAGTAGACCAGACAGTTGTGTTCCCGCAGGTCCAACGGTGTGCGCGGCACCCCGTGCGCTTCGAGGTATCGGCGGCTGGCGCAGGTCACGAACTGGATCTCGGCGATGCGCCGCGCGACCAGGTTCTTCTCGATCGGCTCGCCGATGAACACGCCGACATCGATCCCTTCGGCCTCCAGGCTGCGCGAGCCAGGGGCAAGCAGGACCTCGAGCTGCACGGCCGGATGCAACTCCAGAAATCTCGGAAGGTGCGCGAGGATTCGCCCCTGCGCCAGCCCCGTGTGCAGCGCAACGCGCAGGCGCCCGCGTGCGGCGCCGCGCGAGCCGCTCGCTTCCCGTTCGGCGGCTTCGAGCTCTGAGACGATGGTGCGACAGCGGGCGTAGAAGCGCGCGCCCTCGTCGGTCAGCGTGACGCCGCGGGCTGCACGCGTCAGCAGACGCACGCCAAGGGACGTCTCCAATCCGGCAACGGCCTTGCTCACGGCCGAGGGCGTCAGCGCCAGGGCGCCGGCGGCTGCCGCGAAGCTCTGCAGTTCGACCGCGCGCACGAAGATGCCGATGCTTCTGAGGTGCTCCAAAGGGACTCCCCGGTGACGTGAATTAATTTCACGATCAGTGTGACAGCCGAGGGCTGGCTCAGGTAACTGCGGGCAACAATGTTTGGACCAGCCTGTCGCACTGGAGAACCTGATGAACCGCACTCGCCGATCCGTCTTGCAAACAGGGTTGACCTTCCTTGGGGGTCTGACCACTGCCGGACTCTGCGCAGCGGCGGACTTCCCCATCAAACCCGTCAAGTCCATCCTCGGCAGCGCTGCAGGCTCGGTGCCCGACGTCAGCACCCGCCAGATTGCCGAGGGGCTCGCCGCCTTGCTGGGCCAGCCGGTCGTCGTCGAGAACCGTCCATCGGCAGGCGGCATCGTCGCGCTCGAGGCCCTCAAGATCAGCGCGCCGGATGGCTACACGTTGAGCTTCGTGCACATCGGCAACATGAGTGTGGCACCGAGCCTGTTCGAACGGCTCCCCTACGACACGCTGCAGGACTTCACCCACATCAGCATCTTCTACCGTGGGGTCCAGGTTCTGGTCATGCACCCTGCGGTCGGCGCGAACAGCCTGGCCGATCTGATTGCGTTGGCCCGGCAACGGCCCGGCGCGCTGCGTTACAGCTCGCTGGGAAACGGCACCCCGACGCAGCTGTTCATGGAGCAGTTCAACCTCGCACAAGGGACGGCCATCCAGCACATTCCCTACCAAGGGCGTGGCGCCCATCTGGCGGTCCTGAGCGGCGAGGTCGACATGCTGCTGGAAGGCGTGGAGCCGATGTTGCCGTTCATCCGTGCCGGCAAGCTCCGGGCGATCGCGGTGGGTGGTCCCAGGCGCGTGGCCGTTCTGCCCGAGGTGCCCACGTTCGAGGAGCTCGGGGTCAAGGACATCCGCACCATCTGGCTCGGCGTCGTTGCGCCGAAAGGTGTCCCGTCCGCCATCGTGGCGCGCCTCAATCGGGATCTCACGACCGTGATGCAGTCGCCTGCATTCTCGACCACGTTCGAGTCGGCCGGGGCCTGATCACACCGGGCACGCCGGAACAGATGACGGCGACCATACGCGACGAGATGCCGTTCTGGCGCGATGTCGTGCGCCGCGCGCACATCAAGGCGGAGTAGGCGGGATGGACACCCGAGTCGAAGCCTCGAGTCCGGAGTCCGACGCCGGGCAAGCGGCGCGCTTGTCGGACCTCATCAACAGCAGCTGGATCACGCGGGCGATCCAGTCCGCGATCGAGCTCGGCGTTTTCGACGCCTTGAACGGGAGATCGGCGTCTGCGGCTGAACTCGCCGAGCAACTGGCTTGTCCCGTCCCACCGCTGCAACGGCTGCTGGTCGCTCTGGTCACGCTCGAGCTCTGCCCAACGCGCCGGAGAGGGCTTTCGGCTGACCCGAATGGGCGAGCTGCTGGCGTCCGATACGCCGGGCTCACTGCGGGATTGGGCGCGGTTCTGGTGTGAGGACTTGGAGCCGTTGTGGAGCGATCTCGGTCAGGCGATCCGCACGGGTCGCAGCGTTCGCGATATCCGCGGCGCCGGTCCCGGCTTCGGCCGGCTCGATGGCAATGAGGCGAAGGCCAGCCTGTTCAATGCCGCGATGGCGTCGAATTCCCATTGTGTTGCGCAAGCGTTTGCCAAGTGCGGTGAGTTGAAGACGGTGAAACATCTGGTCGACGTCGGTGGCGGACGCGGTGCCCTGGTCGCGGCGGTCCTGCACGCGCACCCGGCCACTGAGGGGGTCGTCTTCGACCTGCCTCATGCACGCGACGGTGCAGGCGCCTTCCTCGACAAGGAAGGCTTGGGCGACCGAGCGAAGTTCGTTGCCGGCGACTTCTTTGCGGAAATTCCGGCAGGCGGCGATGCCTATGTGCTGAAGAGCGTGCTGCACGACTGGCGGGACGCGGAGTGCAAGCTCATCCTCGCTCGATGCCGTGCTGCGATGGCATCGACCGGGCGGCTCTTTGTCATCGAACGCCTGTTCGCAGAAGACGACCCCGATGGTCTGAGCGACCGCGCGTGGGCGCGCTCCGACTTGAACATGATGGTCGCTCTCGGCACCCGGGAGCGCCATGGCCTGGAGTACCGAAGCCTGCTGCAGTCGCAGGGCTTCGAGATCTCGAGCCTCAGACCGCTTGCGATGGGACTGACGGCGATTCTTGCGGTTCCGATTTAGCGCCTGCACTGATCGAAGGGACGCTTCGTACCGTTGTCGAGAAGAGGGCGGTCGCCCGCGTCCGCGCATACTGAAACGCATGGAAGGCGACGCGTGGTTCGCCATAGATCATCGGAACCTCGCTGCCGCGAACCATGTAGTGGGCCATCAGCTCGTGGGCACTGCCGGCGGTCGGCAGAAGATGCGCCAGCGCGCCGTCGACCAGCTGCTCGGCGCGAGCCAGTGCCGCGTCGGCATCGTCGAACTCGCCCCGCTTCGACGACGATCCTCCGGCGCCGATCGAGCTGTTGTCGATCGAAGTGATTGAGTACCTGCTCATCGGTTGCTCCTCGCCGTCATCCAGCATTGTCGGCGTTCCGGCACCCGCAGGGTTCCCTGGCCGGGCAGCGTCGACATCGAATTCGGCATCGCCTGTCTCGACCGAAGGCGCTGCCGGCCCGTTCTGACCGTGCGCCACTCCAGGCTTGTAGTCCAAGGCGCCGAATGAGCGGGCAGATGTCCCACGTGCCGGGGCCGCCGTCGCCTAGGAGGTTTCTGCAGGAAGAGCGCAACCTGTGGACTCCCCAAGGAGTTGTTATGAACAGAAGGCAGTGGTTAGCGGTTTGGGAGCTCAACAGCTCAGAGTCCTACCTCGAAGACACGACCGACCCGGTCTACAGCCTGCCCAAGGTGACCGCGAAGCTGGCTGTCAAGCTGCCACTGCCTGTCTTTCCCCGGCCGCTGCGTCCCGCGATCTAACACTCTGGCCCGTGCCCGTGAAGGCACCGAGGGTTCCCGCGTTCATTCTGCCGCTCTCCGCCCATCTCTGGTGGCCCGGCGTCTGGTGCGTCGTGCTGTTGCTGGTCAGCGAATGGGCGCTGTCGCTGATCGAGGCCTACGCGGCGGTGACCGGTTCTTTGGCTTCGCCCGCATGGGTCATCCCGGGCTGGCGTTTCCTGACCCCCATCGGGCTGGCGGCCGCGTTCATTCTGGGTTGCTGGGTTGCGTGTCCGAGGGGACCGTGTCCGGGGTTGATCGGCCAATCAGATGAGGGAACGAGCAGCCGCAACTAGGTAGCGGAGCCGACGCGTAAGACCAGCGTCGGTGCCGGACGCTGCAGGTGACGACCGGCGACCGGCCGATGGTCGCGGACATCAGCGGGCGGGCCGCGCCGCGTGCGAGTCGACGTTTGGGCGTCCTTCGGTTTGGCGCTCAAGACGGAGAGGCCGACACCCAGCGAATCAGCGCTTTCGGTCCTCGACCACCCAGCCGCCAGCGCCGCGTAGCAGCTCCGCCGCCTCGCGCACCATCCGATCGATCACCTGCCCGGCGCGCGGGATGTCGTGGATCAGGCCGGCGGCCTCACCGGCGATCACCGCGGCCGTGTCGAAGTCGCCGGCCGCGCGTGCTGCGGCGTAGCGCTCGCCTTCCACGCCCATCGAGCGCAGCAAGTCGACCTCGCGTCCGGACCAGCGCTGCAAATGCTCGTTCACGAGGCAGCGGCCGGTGAACGGCGCCGGCCACACGTTGTTGCGCGAGATGTCGAAGACGACGCTGCGCAGGCTGTCGTCGCCGCTGGCGTCGACGATGCGCTGCTTGGCGGCCTCGAAGCCGGCGGCCTCGACGGTGGCGTAGAGGCGCGTGCCGAGCGCGACGCCGGCGGCGCCGAGCATCAGGGCGGCCGCCAGCCCGCGGCCGTCGGCAATGCCGCCGGCGGCGACCACCGGAACGCCCGGACGACCTGCCAGGTCGACGATCGCCGGCACCAGCGCCAGCGTGCCGCGGCTGACCCCATGCCCGCCGCCTTCGGCGCCGCCGGCGACCAGGATGTCGGCGCCGGCGTCGAGCGCGGCCCTCGCCATCGCTTCGGTCTGCACCTGGCAGACGACCTTGGCGCCGGCCGCCTTGATGCGCGGCGCGAACGGGGCCGGGTCGCCGAACGAGAGCCACACCGCACCGGGGCCGTGATCGACCGCGATGTCGAGCAGATGGGGCTTGCGTGCCAGGCTCCAGGTGATGAAGCCGACGCCGAACGAGCGGCCGCGCTCTCGAGCAGCCGGCGCCAGCACGGCGAGCTCCTGCCGGAGCCAGGCTTCATCGCCGTAGCCACCGCCCAGGAAGCCGTAGCCGCCGGCTTCGATGACCGCCATCGTCAGCCGCGCATCGGCGACGACGTCCATCGCCGCCAGCACGATCGGGTGGTCGACGCCCAGGCTCCGGGTCAGAACGGTCTGCAACAGCATGGGCGCCTTTCGTGAGGTCGATGGACTGACCTTAGATGAGGTGCTGGCATCTTGGGAAATGAATTACTAAGATGCGTGCGTTCAGGTTCCGAGATGGCAGCGACATGGACTCGACCGCTCTGGCCACCTTTCTCGCTGTTGCGCGACACGGCTCCGTCACGGCGGCCGCACTCGAGCTGCACACCGTGCAGTCGAACGTCACGGCGCGCATGAAGCAGCTCGAGGCCGACTTCGAGGTCACCTTGTTCGCGCGTCACAGCCGCGGCGTGACGCTGACAGCGGCTGGCCTGCGTCTGCTCGGCTATGCGCAGCGCTTGCAGGCCCTCGGCGTCGAAGCCCGGGCAGCCGCCTGCGACGACGGCATCGTCCGCGGCAGCTTGCGCATCGGCTCGATGGAGACGACCGCCGCAGTGCGGCTTCCAGGAGTGCTCGGACCGTTCCATCGCGCCCATCCGGAGGTGCAGATCGAGGTTCGTACCGGACCGACGGCCGAGCTGCTCGAGCACGTGCTGGCGCACCGGCTGGACGCTGCGCTCGTCGCCGGTCCGCTGAATCACCCCGATCTCGTCGGCCGCACGGTCTTTCGCGAAGAGCTGGTCCTGGTCGCCGCCCGCGACAGCGGCAGCGTGAGCCAGCGCATGGCGACACCGAGCGGGCTCACGGCGATCACGTTTCGCCAGGGATGTTCTTACCGGCAGCGCCTGGAAGCGCAGTTCACGTCGCGCGGCTGGCTGCCGTTCCACCGCCTCGAGATGGGCACGGTGGAGGGCATCCTCGGCTGCGTCGGTGCGAACGTCGGCGTGACCGTGCTGCCGCGCAGCGTGGTCGAGACCAGCCGGGCCGGCGAGTCGCTGCGCATCGAGGCGTTCGCGCCGGAGCCGCTCTGGGTCGAGACGTTGCTGGTCCGGCGCAGTGATGCGTATGTGGGCGCGACCTTGCGCGCATTCCAGGCGATGTTCGACGAAGCCGCGCTTGAATCGGCCAGCCGTCCGACGCTGCAGCTGGTCGCCGGAACCGAGCTCTGATCGGAGCGGCGCACGGCTACTTCGGGCGACAGGTCTACGACCGCCCTTCAGGCCGTCGATTCCCGTGCACGCAGCTCCGCTTCCCACGCATCGAGCGCCTGCTCGAACAGCTCGCCCAAGGTCAGCCGGTGCTCGCCGGCGAGCCGGCGGAAGCGGTCGCAGGCCTCTTCGGTGATCTTCACGCTGAGCTGTTCACGGCGCACGCTCGGCAGCTGCGGCGGGCTGCGGTGCCAGCTCGGCGCGCGATGCGCCTGTGCGGTTCCATCCATCTCGTCTCCCGGTCAATGACAGTCGATGCCCGCGTCGACGCCGATCGCCTGCCCGGTCAGGTGACGCGCCGCCGGTGAGCACAGAAACAGCGCCAGGCCGGCCACATCGTCGGCCGTCATGCTGCGACGGTGCGACCTTTCGCGAAGGGCGGAAGCCTTTGGCGTGCGATCGTCGCCGGAAGCCGATGACGCCAGCCGCGATGAACCGTCGATCGCGCCGGGCAGGATCGCGTTGACGCGGATCCCGTCGGTGCCGAGCTCGCGCGCGAGCGCCTTGACCAGGCCGACGAGCGCCCAGCGGGTCGATGCACAGGCGGCGCGATGGGCGCCGTCGTGCGGTCCGGCGACCGAACCCATCGCGATCAGGCGCGGGCTGGTGCCGGATCGGCGCAGCATCGGCACCGCGCGGCGGGCGAAGTAGTAGTGGCTGTGCAGGTTCACGGCGACCGTGCGCTCCCAGGCCGCGCCGCCGATCGTGTCGATCGGGCCGGCCGGGCCCCGGATGCCGGCGTTGTTGATCAGCACGTCGAGGCCGCCGAGCGTGCCCTGCACGTCGTCGAACACGAGGTCGACATCGTCGGCCACCGAGGCGTCGGCCATGCTGCCGGTGATGCCCGGCACCTCGGTGTTCAGGCGGTCGAGCGCCGCGCGGTCGATGTCGCAGACGTGCACGCGCGAGCCGGCTTCATGAAACGCGCGCGCGATCACCGCGCCGATGCCGCCGGCGCCGCAGGTGACGAGCACGCGGAGATCGGGCGGTGGGCGGAGTGAATCGAGGATCGACATCGAGGTTCTTGCGGACGCGGGGTTCGTCGGTGGCCGCTGCGTTGCGAAGCCGACATCGCGCCGGAGCTCCGCAGTCTCGCTGGAGCCGCGCGCCAACCCAATGTGATGGCCGCACATCCGGGTGACCGGATTCGATGTGTCCCGTGGCCGACCGACGGCACGCGGCCGGGGCATCTCCTCTGCTAGCCTCTCGCCGCCGAAGCGGACGGTCGTCGTCGTTCGCCGTGAGGAACACGCCGCGATGAGCGCCATTCGACCGGATAGGGATGAGAAGACCGCCAGCGCGCTGATCGAGCTGCTGCATCAAGGCGCACCGGCCGACGATTTCGCGCGCCGGCTCGGCGAGGTCGAGGCGCTGCCCGAAGGCTATCCGGGCAAGTCGACCTTGATCGAGACGGTCCGCATGGCGATGGCGGTGCGCAATCGCCTCGAGGTGCAGCAGCAGCGCGAGCGCGGCATGATGGCCGTGATCGAGTCGGCGCAGGACCTGTCGAGCCGGCTCGACCTCACCGGCCTGCTGAGCGCGATCGTCTCGCGCGCACGCAATCTGCTCGGCTCGCATGTGGCGTGGCTCTCGACCTACGACGCCGATCGCGGCGAGTACCAGGTGCTGGTCGCCGATGGCGCGCTGTCGCAGAGCACGTCGAACATGGTCGCGAGCCGCGACCGAGGCGTCGGCAGCATCCTGATGGCGACGCGGCTGCCGTTCACGACACCCGACTACCTGCACGACAAGCGCTTCGTCCACGACCCGAAGCTGGACGACACGTTTCGCGCCGAAGGCATCGCCGCGCTGGTCGGCGTGCCGTTGATCTGGGACGGCGAGGTCGAGGGGCTGCTGTTCGTCGCCGATCGCTACCACCGCATGCACACCGCGCAGAGCATTTCGATCCTCAGCACGCTCGCGACGCACGGCGCCGTCGCGTTGCGCAACGCGAACAACTTCAAGCGCGCGAACGCGGCGCTCGAGAAGGCCGAGCAGGCCCGCGCCGCGCTCGAGCGCCATGTGCGCAGCGTCCAGGCCGCGGCCGAGGCGCACGAGCAGATGACCGGGCTGTTGGCGAAGGGCGCCTCGCTCGCGACGCTCTGCCAGGCGGTTGCCCAGCGCCTCGGCGGCAGCGTGCTGGTGCTCGACGAGGCCGGCCAGGTCATCAGCCGCGGCGTGGCCGACGGCTACACCGGCGACGTCAGCACGACCTATGCGCCGCAGGGCATCCACAGCGCCGAGCTGGCACGCGCCCTCGGCACCAGCCGGCAGATCGGCCGCTCGGTGCTGGCCTACGAGGCCGACGGCGAGTCGTGCCGCGTGATGGCGGTGATCGGCGGCGACGATGTGCTCGGATCGACTGCGCTCTTTCATCGCACCGAGCTCGACGACACCGCGATCCGGACCTTCGAGCGCAGCTCGAGCGTGATCGGCATCGTGCTGCTGTCGCAGGAGCGGATGGAGGCGACCAAGAGCCGCGGTGCGTCGACCTTGCTGCGCTCGCTGGTCTCGCCGCGCCAGGACGAGCCGGCGCTGATGGCGAACCAGGCCGAGCGCCACGGCGTCGACCTCGCCCAGCCGCTCGCGTTGATGCTGATCGAGATGGACGGTCCAGGTGCCGGTTATGCGGCGCGCCGGTTCCGGGCATTGACGCCGCTCGCCAACGTGCTGGTCGACGAGATCGACGGCGTCCTCGTCGTGCTGTGCAGCGCCACCCGCGCGATCGACGTGCGGCAGACGATCTCGAACTGGGCCCGGGTCGAATCGGGCACCGTCCACCGCGGTGTGGTGTCGCGGCCGGTGGCAGCGCCGGCCGAGATTCCCGCGCTGTACGCGACCCTGAAGCGCGCGCTGCCGGTGCTGCGCCGGATCGGCGTGAACGGCCAGGTCGTCGGCCAGAACGAGCTGGCGCTCTATTCGACCTTGTTCGAGACCCACGACCAGGCCAGCCTGACCGCGTTTCTTGAGGCGACGATCGGCGCGCTGATCTCGCACGACCGCAAGCGGACCTCGGAGCTCGCGACCACCTTGCTGACCTACTTCGACAGCAACCAGAACGCGAAGGTGACGGCCCAGCGCTTGCAGATCCACGTCAACACGGTGCGCCAGCGGCTCGCGACGATCGAGGACCTGCTCGGCCACTGGGGCAACGCCTCGCGCGCGCTCGAGATCCACATCGCGCTGCGCCTGTGGAGCCTGGGCGCGCCGGCCGAGTGAGAGGGCCGGTCAGGCCGGCGCGACCGCCGTCGCCGGCTTCTCGGACGGCAGCCACAGCACCGCGGCCGCGGTGCAAAGCGCGATGCCGGCCAGCACCAGCAGCAAAGTGTCGAAGCCAACGCCCTTGACCACCGGGCCGAGCAGCCAGACCGCGAGCGAGCTGATGCCGAGCGAGACCGCGAGCCGGATGCCGGCCACGCGCGAGCGCATGTTGTCGTCGACGTAGCGCGCGATCATCGCGTCGGTGAACGGGATTGCGCCGAACACGAAGACCATCACCGCGAGCAGGCCCGCATACAGCCACCAGCCTTGCGCATGCGAGGCCCACAGCAGCGCCGGCACCTGGAGCAGCGCAACCGCGAGATATAACGGCTTCAGCGTGTAGCGGTCGATCAGTCGGCCGACCACCACCTGTGCCAGCGACGCCACGGCGTAGACGCTCGCGAGCAGCAGGCCGAGCATGGCGGGGTCCTGCATGACACCCTGGAAGCGCTCGGACAGCAACTGCGCATTGCCGTTCGTCGTCAGGTTGAAGAGGATGCCGCCGGTCGCCGACGCGGTCGTCATCACCGCGAGCACGCGCGCCACCTGGGCGCGCGACAGCTTCACGCCGGCGCCGCCCTTGCGCTTGGCCGGCGCCTCGTGCTCGAGCGGCACCAGCCGCATGAACACGAAGCCGAGCGCGATGCAGACGATGCCCGGCACCGCGAACGCCGCGCGCCAGCCGAACCACTGGACGAGCAGGCCGGTGAGGCCGGCGGCGACCGCGATGCCGAGGTTGCCGGCGAGCCCGTTGACGCCGATCGTCGCGCCCGGCCTGACCGCCGCCTGCAACAGCATCGGAATGCCGACCGGGTGATAGATCGACGCGAACACGCCGATCAGGGTCAGTGCTGCGGCGAGCTGCCAGGGCCCCTGCGTGATCGCCGCCAGCAGCGACGACAGGCCCATGCCGAAGAAGAAGATGATCATCATCGAGCGGCGCCCCCAGAGGTCGCCGAGCCGGCCGGCCGGCAGCGAGCCGAGGCCGAACATCACGAAGGCGCCGACGCCGAACGGCATCAGGTCCTCCCAGCGCGCCAGGCCGAAGTCGGCCGCGATCGTCGTGACCGCGGTCGCGAAGATCAGCAGGAACATGTGATCGACCGCGTGGGCCACGTTCAGCAGGAGGATGGTCGTTCGTGAGTGCATGAGGAAGGCCGCATGAGCCCGGCCGTGGCGCAATGTTGAATCGTCGACGTCCGAGAGTGAATCAGGCTGCCCGCCTTGCCGTCTAGCCGCCGGCCGCCAGCTCGCGCTCGAGCACCTTCGGATTGTCGCGCCAGCGTTCGATCCACTCCTGCGCGACGTCGCCCGGGTAGACGTCTTCGATCCCTTCCTTCAGCGCCCGGACGATCGCGCTCGCCAGCGCGCCCGGCGTGACCTTCGGCGGCGGCAGGTTCTGGTTCCACTCGTCGTCGATCGGGCCCGGAAAGACATTGATCACGCGGATGCCGGTCGGCCGCATCTCGGCGCGCAGGCACTGCGCGAGCGAATGGGCTGCTGCCTTCGACGCCGAGAAGGTGCCATGCGGCGGGTAGTTCGAGAGCGCATAGATCGACAGCAGGTTGACCCACGCGGCCGCATGCGTCACGCCGTCCGCCGAGCGGCCTTTCAGAGCCGGCCCGAACTCCTGCGCGAGGCGCAGGAAGCCGAAGTAGTTGATGTCCATCTCGGCCTTCGCGACGTCGGTGCCGCGCCGCGCCGCGATGCCGAACGCGCGGTGCACCTCGGCGTTGTTGATCACGATGTCGACCTTGCCGCCGATCTCGCCGGCCAGCTCGGTGACCGAGCGGCCGTTGGTCAGGTCGAGTGGAACCATCGTGACCGGCTTCAGCGCGCTGATGTCTTCGAGGCCGCCGAGCTTCTTCCACGGTTCGGCATGGCCGACCCAGACGATGTCGGCGCCGGACTTGACGAGCGCCTTGACGAGCGCCTGGCCGACCTCGGTCTTGCCGTCGGTGACGAGGATCTTCCTGAACTTCGGGTCGCTGGTCATCTCACGCAGCATCTTGTCGTCGGCCATGTGTTCACTCTCCTCGGGCGGAAATCCGATCAGGACCGCGGCGCCGGCGCGGTCGAGGCGCGCGCCGACGTGGACGCGCACCGGTTGTCGATTTGCCGATGCAGGCGTGCCGGCCGGCTTGCCGGCGGCGGGCAACGCGTTCTGCGGCATGCCGCTGTGTGGGGACGGCGACGGCACGTCGCCGTGCAGATGCACGATCACTGTCGGCCCGACGTCGAGCCGCACGAGGCCGAGCCGCCACGGCAGGCGCTCGCGGTAGAACGGGTCGTTGCTGTGGTGGAGCACCGTCTCGCTGAGCAGCTCGCCGGCGCCGGTCTGCGTCGTCCACTTCAGTTGCGGCGACAGGCAGCGATGGCAGGCATCGCGCGGCGGGTACTGCACCGCCTGGCAGCGCTGGCACACCTGCAGCTCGAAGCGGCCTTCTGCGGCGGCCGCGGTCATGCCGAGCGCGGTGCGGCCGCGTGCCCACGGCGGCAGGTTCATCTGCCGCGTGCGCAGCACGGGGTTCTTGCGGCGCGGCTTCATCAAGGGCATCGTCATGGCGTGCCCCTCCTTTGTCGCCAACGCGCTAGACGTTGTGGATGCTGCTCGGTGCCCCACGCAGAGTCGTGCGCAGTCGGTCGCCCGCACACGCCTCTGCGCGCCATGCGGGTCGGGATGCGCGTCACGCCGACCTCTCGAGGATCACCGCGCCAGTGCACAGGCACCGGTCGTACGTGACCATGCCGAAGCCGGAAACGAGGCCGAGCTTTGCATCGACAACGGCACGCTCGCCACCTTCGTCGGTGAGCTGGCGGATCGTCTCGGTCATGCCGAGAAAGCCGCCAGCACACCCGGCCTGGCCGGCCGAGAGCTGGCCGCCACTGGTGTTGTTCGCAAAGTCGCCGTCGAAGGTCAGCGTCTTCGAGCGCACGAAATCCGGGCCTTCGCCTTTCTCGCAGAAGCCGAGATCCTCGAACTGCAGCATCACGACGACCGGGTAGTCGTCGTAGGTCTGCACGAAGTCGATCGCGGCGGGCTTGACGCCGGCCTGCGCATAGAGGTCGTCGCGGTCCATCAGCCAACCGCCACGCACCAGCACCGGATCGTCGGGGTAGGCGTTGTGGCGCTCGATCGCGGCGCGCACCACGGCATGCGGCAGGCCGAGGTCGCGCGCTTCCTTGGCGCGCATCACGAGGAACGCTTCGGCGCCGGCGCACGGCATCACGCAGTCGAACAGGTGGATCGGGTCGGAGATCGGACGCGCGTCGAGATACTGCTGCATCGTCAGCGGCACCTTGAACATCGCGTTCGGGTTCTTCAGCGCATTGGTCCGCTGCGCGACGCAGATGCGGCCGAAGTCCTCGCGCGTCGCGCCGTAGGTGGCCATGTAGTTCGCGGTGATGAACGCGAAGATCGAGTTTGGACCGCCCGAGCCGTACGGGTAGCTCGCATCGCGCGCGAAGTGGCTGAAGCCGCCGAGCATCTGCCGGAACGACTCGACGTGGTTCGCGTCGGCTGCGATGCAGGCCACGATGTCGGCATCGCCGGCCTGCACCGCGCGGGCTGCACGACGCAGTGCCATCACGCCGGAGGCGCCGCCGGTCGGGATGTGGTCGAGCCAGCGCGGGCTGACACCGAGGTGCTGGGTGACGCCGACGGCGGTGTCGGGCGACAGCGAGAAGCTCGAGACGGTGAGGCCGTCGATGCGGTCTTTCGAGATACCAGAGCGCTCGACCAGCGCGTCCAGCGCCGCGCCGATGAACCAGTGCGCGCCTTTCGTCGAGTAGCGCCGGTAGGGCACCGTGACCGGCACGGCGACGGCGACGCCGTCGTACGACTGGCGTCGCGTCATCCCTGGCGCTTCTTCATCGCGCGCGTGTCGATGCAGCACGCGTCGCCGGGCAGCGCCTGTGCCATCTTGCGAAGCTCGCCGCGCTGGATCTTCTGCGAAAGCGTGAGCGGCAACGCGTCGACGAAGGCGACATAGCCGGGCGCCTTGAAGTACGCGATCTGGGAGAGCGTGTGGTCGACGAGCGCGGCGGCGAGCTGCGGACGCTGCTCGGCGCCGATCGGCTCGCGCGTGACGATGCAGGCCAGCACCTCGTCGCCGCGCAAGTCATCCGGCGCCGCCGCCACCGCCGAGGCCTTCACCGCCGGATGCTGGTTCAGCACGCTCTCGACCTCGACCGCCGAGATGTTCTCGCCGCTGCGCCGGATCACGTTCTTCTTGCGGTCGACGAAGAAGAAACTGCCATCGGCGTCGCGCCGCACGACGTCGCCGGTGTGAAACCAGCCGCCGGCCCACGCCTCCTCGGTCGCGGCCTGGTCCTTCAGGTAGCCCGAGAAGAAATGGCGGCGCGGATCCGGGCCGGTCGCGCGCACCAGCAGCTCGCCGGGCGTATCGGGCGGCACGTCGTGGCCCTCGTCGTCGACCACTCTCGCTTCGACGAACGACTCGGTGCGGCCGAAGCAGTGGGTGCCGATCAGGCGCGGCTCGCGCGTCGCCATGATCGCGCCGCCGGCGCCGGTCTCGGTCATCGCCCAGGCCTCGATCAGCGGGAAGCCGAAGCGCACCTCGAACGGCGCGTGGTTCTTGCCGTCGACGCCGGCGCCGAAGCCCCAGCGCACCGAATGCGCACGGTCGTCGGGCGACGGGTCGGCGACGATCAGCATCGCCGGCATCACGCCGAGGTAGTGGATCAGGGTCGCGCGGCTTTCGCGCACGCTTTGCCACCAAGTCTGCGGATGGAAGCGGTCGAGCTGGATCAAGCAGCCGCCGACGACCAGGATCACCATCAGCGAGAAGCACATCGCGTTGACGTGGTTCAGCGGCAGCGGCGTGATGATGCGTTCCTGATCGGGCCGCACGCTGCAGACGTCGCCGATGTCGGCATACCAGCGGCCGACGTTCAGGAAGTACGCGTTGCTCAGAATGCAGCCCTTCGGCCGGCCGGTCGTGCCCGAGGTGTAGAGCAGCGCGCACTCGGTGTCGATGCCGATCGGCGTATCGGCACGCGGAGCCGGGCGCAGCGCGGCCGGCAGCGGATGGGGCGCCGCGGTCTCGGCGTCGTCGTCTTCGCGCCATTCGCGAACGGCGAGCGGAACGCCGCAGGCCTTGGCCGCCGCGTGCAGGTCGGCGCCGCGGCCCGGCAGCACGACCGCGAGCCCGATGTCGCTGTGGCCGACCAGGTACTCGAGCTCGGCGGAGCGCATCTCGGCGTTGATCGGCACGACGCTCGCGCCGAGCGCGTTGAGCGCGAACCAGTGGAACAGGAACGCCGGCCGGTTCTCGAGCAGCAGGCCGACGCGGTGACCGTGGCCGTAGCCGGCCGCGGCATAGCGCGCCCGCAGCGCGTCGACCTGGCGCGCCGCCTCGCGCCACGAGATCTCGCCGGCGGGGATGCCGTAGGTCGCCGCGGTGACGGCCTCGACGCAGAGGAAGGGTGCGTCGGGCGTGCGCGCTGCGGTCGCGGCGAAGGCGGCGTGGACGGTTCGAGCAGTCGCTGTCGAGGATGTCATCGGCATCGTCAGATGAAGAGCTGAACCGCCGGCAGCGCGGCGTCGCAGTTGATCAGGTTCACCCGCTTCAACGTCATGCGCAGCGCGCCGCCTTCGACGGTCAGGTGGTGGAAGCAGGTGCCGACGAAGGTGTTCAGCTCGTCGCCCTGCGACTCGGTGTAGTGGAATTCGCTGCGCACGATGTACTGGTTCGCCGCCGGATCGGCGCGCTCCACGGTCGGCGTCTGCAGCAGGTGGTGGCTGCGCGTCGGCGGCTGTTGCGAGAACGCACGGGGGCTTTTCAGCCGCTCGATGCGCAGCTCGCGCAGCAACTTGTCCTCGTACAGGTGCGAGGTGTGGTTCAGGCCGTCTTCCTGATCGGGCACCAGCGGCACCCAGTAGTAGGCGTCGTCGGTGAACAGCGCGTTCCACTCTTCGTAGCGCTTCTCGTCGAGCAGGCGCGCTTCGCGCACGACGAAGTCGATCAGCGCTCGCTCCGAGATGTTCGAGCCTTCCATCACATCGTCATCGTCATGTAGCGCGCCCACGCGCGGTACTGGTTGCGCATCGAGATCTCGCTGGTGCCGATCGCGGTCACGTCCTTCTGTCCCACTTCGTTCGGATCGTAGTTGCGGTGCAGGCTGATCCACGGGTTGCCGCTCGCATGCAGGCCGGCCTGGATGCCTCGGTAGGCCTGCAGGTCGTCGTGGCCGACGACCGAGAACGGCGAATTGATCAGGCGGTTGTACATCGTCGTGCGCTGCAGCAGCTCGGGCGACGCGCCGACCAGCCGAAAGGTCCAGCTTTCGATCAGCGTCTTGTCGACCGCAATCGGCTTGACGACGCGGATCGACTGGATCGCGCCCTTGATCGTCAGGTTCGGGTAGTAGACGGTGTTGTGGCGCGCGAGGCCGAGGATCTGCGCGGTGCGTTCTTCGCCGTAGGCCGCCTTCATCGCCGCGTCGTAGGCCGGAATTGCCGAGTACTTGCTGTGGATGCTGAAGTGCACGCCCGAAAAGCTGTGGCCGTTGTCGAACACGCGCACGCCCATGTCCTCGAAGAACTTGTACTCCGACATGAACGGTGTGAACTGCTCGATCGCCATCGGCTTGGGTGCGTCCGCCGGCTTGTCGATCCACATCCGCTTCGCGGTGCCGGCCGACGACTCGTGGACGACCATCGGGTGCATCGTGTCGTTCAGGTTCTCGACAAACATCTTCCAGTTGCACTGGTGGATGAAGCGCAGGCAGCCGCCGGCGATCTGCAGCTTGCCTTCGGGCGAGCGTTCGGCCATGTTGTCGATCGACGACAGCGAGTCGCCGAAGAACTCCTCGAAATCTGGGCCGACGTCGTTGATCTTCGCGAAGATGAAGCCGCGGTGCAGGCGCACGTTGTCGACTGTGACGAGTCCCTTCGCCGATTCGCATTCGTGCAGCGCGGTGCCGTCGTAGCCGTTCTTCAGCGGCATGTTCAGCAGCGATCCGTCGGTGCGAAACGTCCATGCGTGGTACGGGCAGCGGAAGAACTTGCCGGTGTTGCCGCACGGCGCGCTGACGAGGCGCGAGCCCTTGTGCGCGCAGCGGTTCATCAGCACGCGCACGGAGCCGTCGGTGTGGCGCACGACGATCAGCGGCTGCCCGGCGATCTCGCTGCGCAGGTAGTCGCC